>Ga0184640_10000042_pt1 | contig 27591 bp, 33 predicted proteins | sample PLM31_200_b2_FD_133161 | JGI IMG/M metagenome (GOLD analysis project Ga0184640, IMG submission 133161) | Groundwater sediment microbial communities from an aquifer in East River, Colorado, USA - PLM3-1_200_b2 | ecosystem: Environmental > Terrestrial > Soil > Riparian zone | place: USA: East...
GCCGGAGGAGAAGACCGCGCTCAGCGTGTTGCCCGGTCATCGAATGCTTCTCGCGGGGGATGCCCACGTCGCGATCCGACTTGCGTCAATCGGGGGGCTCGCAGGGGTGGCGCTGTCCCTTCTCCTCCTCCTTCCGGTTCGACTCGTCCTCGGGCCGCCTCTTGATGGCCACGAGCGGATGCGAGGTGCAATCGCCTTCGTCCTCCTCGCGATCGTCGCCGCGCTGGTCCTCTCGGAGCGGGAACGACGCGCATCGTCGAAGTTTGGGGGGGACTACGTGATCTCCCGTCGCTCCCGCCAGCGCCTCCTCGCACTGGGGTTTTTCCTCGCCTCCGGAGCCTTGGGTGTTGTGCTCTTGGATACGGACTGGTTCACCCTGTGGAACTGGTTCCCGTTCGCCGGTCATCCGACGGACTTCGGGAGCATCATCCTCTTCCCGCTCTTCACGGGCCTTTTCGGATTCAGCACGCTCGCCTTGAGCTCACGTTCCCGGGCGAATGTCCCTCCGCAGCGGCTGGCCCGCGAATCGCTGGGGCTCACCCAGAAGCGGTTCGCCCGCGGCTTGCTATCCGGCACCGTGGCAGGGGCGTGCGTATCTTGGCTGCCTGGTCTGAGCTCTGGGGCCGCGACCGCGCTCGCCCAATTCCTCTCCCGCGGCCATGACGACGCGAGCGAGGCCGCGCAGCGCGAGTTCATGGTCGCGCTCGGCGCGGTCAGCACTGCAACGTCCGTGTTCACGGTCTCTGTGCTCTTCATCATCGATCGCGCACGGAGCGGGGCCGCAGTGGCGATTCGCGAGCTGAATGCGGGTCAAGTTCCGATATGGAGCGTCCCGGCCGAGCCGCCATTCCTCCTCCTTGTCATCGCACTCTCGGCGGTGGTCGCCGCCGTGGCGTCGTATCCGCTGGCCCTCGCCTTCAGCCGCCTCGCCGCACGATGGATTCACAAAATCCGATATGACGTGCTCGCCCGCATTGTCCTAGGAGTGCTCGCGGTCCTCTTGCTCGTCCTCGCGGGGACCGCAGGCCTGATGATTGCGATCCTCGCCGGCGTCCTCGGCCTGGGCCCACCGCTCGCCGGAGTGAAGCGCGTGCACTTGATGGGCTGTCTCGTCGTGCCCGTCGTCCTCCTGTATCTCGGCCTCACGTAGCGGTTCAGTCCGCGCTCTCTTTCGTCCCGTAGGGCGTGCTGTACCGATGCGTTTCCTGGATGCGACGGACGCCGTCGATCTCGTCGATGTATTCGGCGACGACTTTTGGCACGAGCGTTCGCCACTCCTCGGCTTTCAGCATCCGGCGGCGGATCTCCGTCCCGCTTAGGTTCTCGCGGTCCTCCATCCGTAGGGACACAACGTTGATCTTTCGCTCTTTGAAGAGCCGGATCACAAGTGCGGAGTTCGTGTACACGCTTTCGAACGTCGGGAGGAGGGAGAGGATGTGCGAGACCCACACGCTGTGGACGTGCGTGTCCGGGATCGGGACAATGTTGTAGTCCTCCACGCCCGCGGCATCGAGCGCGCGGTGAATCATCTCGTATCGTTCTCCCGCAGTGAAGGGGTTCTCACCCGTGTGGCTGTACTGCGCGGACCCGATGCCGATGATGAGCTCGTCGTGGCGCTCCCGGATCCGCTTCGCCATGATGAGGTGGCCGTTGTGAAAGGGTTGGAACCGACCGATGAACAGGGCACGACTCGGCGGCATCGCGGGCCGCCGAGCGACTTGCCCCTAATAAGGTATACTCTCGGAATTTATCCGGGCGACGCACCCGGCGACGCGCCGGGTACGCCACTCGGAGTTGGGAACGACGGCGGCTTCGGCACGATCGCCGCGAGCTTCGCGATGAGGCCTTGCTTCTTCGGCCCGCCGACGAGGGCGTGCTCGAGGACCTCCTTCAGGTTCTCGACGGGAACGATCTCGATCTTGCCGACGTACTTGTCTTCGAGGAGGACGTCCTTCAGGTTCGCCCTCGGGATGAGGACCTTCTTGATTCCCATCTCCGCGGCCGCCTCGATCTTCGCGGTGATACCCCCGACGGGTAGGACCTGCCCGCGGACGCTGAGGGACCCCGTCATCGCGACGGCCTGGTCGACCTCGACGCCCTCGAGCGCCGAAATCACGGCGGTCGCAACGGAAATGCTCGCGCTATCCCCCTCCGTGCCCTCGCGGCTTCCGACGAATTGGACGTGGATGTCGTGGTTCGAGATGTCCTCGCCCGTGTACTTCTTGATCAGCGCGGCGACGTTCTCGACCGCCTCCTTCGCAATCTCCCCGAGGCGGCCCGTTGCGATAATCTTCCCCCCGCTCTTTACCTGGGCGGGGGTCACCTCCGCGGCGATCGGGAGCACGATCCCGCTGTACTCTGCCATCGTGGAGTCGCCGCTGTACACAGCGAGCCCGTTGACGATGCCGAGCATCGCGCCCTCCGTGACGTACATCTGGTACTCCTTCCCGCGCTCGATGATCCGGTCCGCCACCTGCTGCTCGAGGGACCGCGCGATCTTCTTCCCCTGGAGGACGTGGTCCGCGGTCACGAGCGGCGTGCCGAGCTCCTGGGCAACGTCGCCCGCTACGCGGATGAGTCCGCCGAGCTCGCGGAGCCGCACCGTGAGCTGTCCCCGACGTCCCGCTCGGCGCTGCGCCTCCCGGAGGATCTCGAGGACTGCGCTCCGATCGAAGTGCGGGATCTTCTTGTCCTTCGCGACTTCCTGCGCGACGAACCGGACGAGCCTCATGCGGTTCTCGTGGGTGTCGGGCATCGTGCTCTTCATGTAGATTTCATACCCGTACCCGCGGACGCGGGACCGCAGGGCGGGATGCATGCCCTGGACCGCGTCGAGGTTCCCCGCCGCGACGAGGATGAAGTCGCACGGCACGGCCTCCGTCTTTACCATCGCGCCACTCGACCGTTCGCTCTGGCCGACGATCGAGAACTTCTTTTCCTGGAGAGCGGTGAGGAGGCTCTGCTGGCTTTCAATCCGGAGAAGATTGATTTCGTCGACGAACAGGACGCCCTTGTGGGCCTTGTGAATGGCCCCCGATTCGACCCGCTCGTGCGCGGGCGTCTCGAGGCCTCCGCTCTGGAACGGATCGTGCTTCACGTCTCCGAGGAGGGCTCCGGCATGGCTGCCCGTCGCGTCGATGAACGGCGGGCGGTCCTCGGGGGAGTGGCTCACGAGGAGCTTCGGAACGAGGATGTTCTCCTGGCGATGGCCGGTGTAGCGGGTCGCCATCCAGATGATCCCCGCCACGAGGATGCCGAAGAGGAGGACCATCGGTTGGAACACCGGGGGGCTCTTCGTCCAGTCGAGGGAAAGGAGGACGCTGAGACCCACGATGAAGAAGAGAATCGTCATCATCATGGAGGCCTTCTGCTGGCGCCGCTGCATCGCCTCCGCCTTCTGGGCGTTCACAATCTCGCGGCCCTTGCTCGCGGGGACGACGCGTATCCGCGGCTCGTTCGGGTCATCGGGATTGTGGTAGACGATGATGTCCTGGAGCTCGTCCCGGGGGAGGAGCTCCGTCATCGACCGGGCGAGCATCGACTTCCCCGTGCCGGGGTCGCCGATCAGGAGGACGTGCCGCCTCTGCTCGGAGGCCTTCTTGATGACCTCGACGGCCGACTCCTGGCCGATCACCTGGTCGACGAGCTTCTCCGGGATCTTGAGCTCGGCGGTGCTCCGGATATCCACGCGCTGAATCCACGCGTCGATCGAATCCAGCTCATCGGGTTCCGAAATTCGCTCTGCCATCTCTCCCGTCTCACAATCCCTTCTGAGCTATCTGAGTTGAATACAGGCGTTCGCTAATTAAGCCTTTGCGCCACAATCTCTGACGGACCACGACCGCGCGACGGAACGCGTGCGTCACCGCGCCCGACGCTCAGGCGGTCCGCGAAGCGATCATTTCCGCGAGCTTCAGGAAGCCAACTTCAACGTTCTCGCCGGTCTTCGCGCTCGTGAAGAGATGAAGGGACTTGTGCGATTCCGCGACCTTCTGCATGTCGTCTTCCGTCACGGTCGCCTTGTCCTTCATGTCCGACTTGTTTGCGAGGAACTGGACCGGGATCGCCCCCGTGACGCGGTGGACCGCCGCGATCCAGTCGTGGAGCTCGTGGAGTGTGTCCTTGCGTGTGATGTCGCAGACCGCGAGGACGCCCTGCGCCCCGTGGAAGTACGCCTCCTTGAGGAGCTCCCGGAACCCCTTCTCGCCCATGATGTCCCAGATCGTCATGTCGATCGCGATCTCGCCGTTGCCCTTGGGGTCCTGGACGACGACCTCCTTTTTCGACACCTTTGCTCCGAGCGTCGAGATATACCGGTCATCGAATTGATCGTGGATGAACCGGCGGATAAGACACGTCTTTCCGACAGCGCCTTCTCCGACAAGGCACACTTTGACCTTCATTCGTTGGCGGTCAACCATGCGGAATTCCTTCCTGACCAGGGCTGGGGGAAGCCACTCGTTGAAGCCTATAAATGAATATCCACATGATTATCCTTTCCGAGAACGCGACGCGTTTCTGCCGATTTCGAGGGAGGATGGCGTCCGGTAGAATCGGATCCGAGCGAGGGCGGTTATTCCTCGACAACGATCTTCGTGAGGCGATCCTTCACGACGCGCTCGGCGAGGCTCTGGAAGCCCGCCTCGACGTTCTCGCCGGTCCTCGCGCTCGTGAAGCTGGACGGCGAATCGTACGCGCGCGTCCCCTGGCGGATCTCAGACTCGCCGAACTCCGCGCGGTCCTTGAGATCGACCTTGTTCGCGAGGAATTGAATCGGAATCCGGCCCGTGACGCTGTACACGGCCTCGATCCAATCATCGAGGTCATCGAGCGTCGATCGGCGCGTAACATCGCAGACTGCAAGGATGCCTTTCGCGCCGTAGAAGTACGCTTCCTTGAGCAGCTCACGAAAGCCCTTCTGGCCCATGATGTCCCAGATCGTCATGTCGACGTTGAGCTCGGTGCCACCGTCGGGGTAAAGGACGGAGACTTCTTTCTTCGAGACTTTCGTGCCGAGGGTCTGAATGTACTTGTCGTCGAAGTCGTCCAGGACGAACCGTCGGATCAGAGAGGTCTTCCCAACCGCCGCCTCCCCGACGAGGCAGATTTTCATCTTCATCCGTTTGACGTCCATGGGGCGCTCCCGCCGAACTTGGGCTGCCAATCGGCGGGAATCTTATAAACGTTGGCGGTTCGTTATCAGCGCCGGTATTTTAATGGTCTGAAATCAGACGGAGCGCTCGATTCTCGGGCCGTCGCACATGTTTTATTATCGGAGAGCGATGCACCCGCGGCGACGCTCGATGTGCGACGAGTATTGGGAGCGGGAACTCGCGCGGCGGATGCGGATGTTGGCGGAGGAGGATGAGCTGATTTGGCTCGACACCCTCGAGCCCGAGGGCTCCGACGCGGACAAGGAGGCCCTCGAGCTGCCCACGCTGCTGTCGATCGAGGAGAAGAAGCGCGCGCCCCGCGTCCTCGCGCGGTAATTCGTTCCCTCGATTGCGTGTTTCCTGGCAGAGTGTACGAAGTTCGAAGAGTTCAAATAGGGTACCCTCAATGAGTCGGCTCGCGACCCGAACCAGACGCATCTGGGCTCTCCATTCGGATCCCATGAATGCGGGCCTGATCCTTCTGGCACCGCAGGCAGCGTCACGGGCGGGACGTGCGACGCCAGCGGCCACCGCTGCGATCGATAGGAGGGCCTCTTTGGAGGACTGCATCGATGCCGAAGGAGCACAGACCCCGTCACGGTTCGATGGGCTTCTCGCCCCGGAAGAGGAGCGAAAGCCCGATTCCGCACTTTTCGAGCTGGCCCGAGATCGACGGCGGTCCAAAGCTCCAAGGGTTTGCAGGCTACAAGGCCGGTATGACCCACGCCTTCGTGGTTGACTATAGACCTACGTCGACGACGTCAGGCCAGGAAGTCGTGATTCCCGTCACCATCGTGGAAACCCCGCCAATGATGGTCGCCGCGGTCCGGCTGTACCGTCGCGCCCCGGAGGGTCTGCAGGCGTTCGCGGAGGTGTGGGCGGACAAGATTGACCCGGAACTCCGCCGCGTGTTCCCGATTCCTAAGAAGAAGCACGAGGGCGACCCGTGGGCGGGGATCGATCTCCTAGTCGTCGAGGACGTCCGCGCGATCACGTTCACCCAGCCTTCCCTCGTCACCGGCGTGCCGAAAAAGAAGCCGGACGTGATGGAGCAGCGGATCGCTGGCGGTACGATCCCGGAGCGTGTCGAGTATGGGAGGTCCCTCGTCGGAAAGGAGATCCGCGTCACGGACTTCTGCAAGGAAGGGACCATGGTCGATGTCGCCGCAATCACGAAGGGTAAGGGATGGCAGGGTCACCATACTCGGTGGGGCACAAAACTGCTCTCGCACAAGAACTCGAAGCACCGGCGGAACATCGGGACGCTTGGAAATTTCTCGCCGGGGTACGTGCGGCCGACGGTCCCGCAATCGGGGCAGGTTGGCTACCATCAGCGAACGGAGTACAACAAGCGGATCTTGAAGGTCGGTGAGGATGGGAAGGAGATCACGCCGAACGGCGGGTTCCTCCATTATGGCGTCGTTCACACGTCCTACGTCGTCTTGCACGGCTCGATTCCCGGGCCGACGAAGCGGCTGATCCGGTTCCGCGACGCGTCCCGCGGAGGGTATGTCCGTCTCGAGAAGCCGCCGGAGCTCACGTACATCTCCGTCGAGTCGAAGCAGGGGGCTTGAGCCTGGCGAAGAAGAAGCTCGAGGAACCGAAGCTGGCGGAGGCGTCCACCGGGGCCGAGGCCCACGACGATGTCCCCGAGGCGGAACCGAAAGCCACAAAGCCGACCGCCAAGAAAGTGAAGAAGGCGGAGCCGAAGCGTAGGCGGGGGCGCGGCAAGAAGGTCGCGGAAGAACCCGCCAAGGAAGTGAAGCCGCGCGCGGCGCTGATGCCGAACGAGGTCCACGTGTACTCGCCCAACGGCGAGGTCGTGAAGAACGTGGAGCTGCCTGCGGTGTTCAACGCCCCGCTCCGACCCGATCTGATTCGGCGCGCTGTCACGGCATTCCGGGCCAACCGCCGCCAAGTGTATGGCCCAAGCCCGAAGGCGGGGATGCGCCACTCCGTCCGCTGGTCCGGCAAAGGCCACGGCGTTTCGCGCGTGCCCCGGATTCGAGGGACGATGATCGGGGCTCAGGCGCCGGGCACCCGCGGCGGCCGCCGCGCGCATCCGCCGAGGTCCCGGACTGACTATTCGAAGAAGGTCAACGCGAAGGAACGACTCAAGGCGCGAAACGCCGCCCTTGCCGCGCTCCGGCAGCCGGACCTTGTCGCGCGCAGAGGTCACCGGTTCGAGAACGGCCGGACGCTTCCGATCGTGGTTACGAACGAACTCGAGGAGGGCGACGACAATGCCACGTCCGCGCGCGGAGCCGAGGCGCTCCGGGCGCTCGGACTCTGGTCCGATGTCGAACGCGCTGCGCAGGGCACACACATTCGAGCGGGTCGCGGGAAGATGCGGGGCCGCAAATACCGGACCCCGAAGTCCATCCTCGTCGTCGCAACGAAGCCCGAGGCCGTCGCACGTGCGTTCCGGAATCTCCCCGGCGTGGACGTCGTGCACCCGAACCAGCTGAACGCGGAGGTTCTTGCCCCCGGCGGAGAGCCTGGCAGGCTTGCGATCTTCACGGAAAGCGCCCTCGAGGCGCTGCGAGGGTGGTCCGCATGACGGTCGATCCCTACGACATCCTCCTGCATCCGTACGTCACGGAAAAGACGATGAACTTCCTCGAGGGCACGCCCGCGCAGAACCAGAAGGACGGGAATCGCCTCGAGTTCATCGTGCATCGGGACGCGACGAAGCCGCAGATCCGCGAGGCGTTCGAGAAGCTCTTCGATGTGAAGGTCGAGAAGGTCAATACGTTGATCCGGAAGGACGGGAAGCACGCGATCATCAAACTCCGCAAGGAGTTCCGCGCGGAGGACGTCGCGCTTAGGATTGGGGTGTACTGATGGGAAAGAATCTGCAAGCGCAGCGCCGGGGTCGAGGCACGTCGCCCACGTATCGCTCCCCGAGCCACCGCCATCCCGGCGTGCCGGACCACCCGCGATTCACCGGCGAGGGCGTCGTCGTCTCGATCGAGCACGCGCCGGGCCGCACGGCACCCCTCGCGCGCGTCCGGTACGGCACGCGGGAGGTTTTCATGATCGCGCCTGACGGACTCGCGGTGGGTCAGGTCGTCACGGTCGGTCCCCCGAACATCGAGCGCGGGAACACGGTCCCGATCGGGCAGATTCCGGAAGGAACGCTCGTGTACAACATCGAGGGGCTTCCGGGCGATGGCGGGAAGTTCGTCCGGGCGGCCGGTACGACGGCCGTCATCGTAAGCCAGGGCGCGCGGACCGTCGCGCATCTCCCGAGCGGCCAGTTCAAGACGTTCAGCCCGAGGTGTCGTGCGACAATCGGTGTCGTCGCCGGTTCGGGGCGCCTCGACAAGCCGTTCGGCAAGGCGGGCAAGAAGGTCCTCGGGTACCGGTCCCTGAGCAAGCCCGCGCTCAAGGTTCGCGGCGTCGCGATGAACGCCGTCAATCACCCGCACGGCGGGGGCTCGCACCAACACGTTGGGGGTCCGTCGACGGTATCATGGCGGGCGCCGCCAGGACGAAAGGTCGGGCGGATGTCGCCGAAGCCGAAGCGGCTCCGGTCGAGGCGGAGGTAGTCGAACATGGCGAAGAAGATGGGTGGGCTTGCGAAGGCGGCACGGCGGAAGATGCGGAAGCGCGCGGCGGGCATGGAGGTCCGCCGAAAGCGCGAGTTCACGTACCGCGGCTACACGCTCGAGGAGCTGCGCGCGATGACCCTGCAGGAGGTTATCGAGCTCCTGCCGGCGCGGGCACGGCGCACGTACATCCGTGGCCTCGATGAGCAGCAATCGATCTTCGTGGAGCGGCTCCGGTCCGGCGAGTGGACGGACACGGCCCTCCGCACGCACTGCCGCGATGTCCCGATCCTCCCCGACTTCGTGGGCAAGAAGGTCTCCGTCCACAACGGGAAGCAGTTCCAGAGCGTCGAGATCAAGCCCGAGATGATCGGGCATTACGTCGGCGAATTTGCGATGACGCGAAAGTCCGTCGTTCACAGCGGGCCCGGCGTCGGTGCGACGCGCTCCTCGAAGTTCATGCCGCTGAAATAGGTGAACCATGGCGAAGCTTGGCTACACAACGGAATTCAAAATCGAGACGCAAGCGCGCGCCTACGGCCGCGAGCTCCCGATCCCATGGAAGAAAGCGGTTGAGCTCGCCTCGCAGCTTCGTGGCAAGAAGGTCGAGACGGCGCTCGAGTACCTCGACAACGTGATCGCGCTGAAGCAGCCCGTACCGTACCGGCGGTACAACCGCTGGGTCGCGCACAAAAGTGGGTACGGTCCCGCGCGGTACCCGACGAAGACCGCGCGCTACTTCAAGAAAATCCTCGAGGACGCCGTCGCGAATGCGGAATACCTCGGTCGCGGGGAGCCGGAGGCAATGGTGATCCGCGTGATCAACGCGCACAAGGGCTCTCCGGTCCAGGGGTTCCGGTACCGCGCGTACGGACGGCGCACGCCGTCGGTCCACGACACCGTGAACCTCGAAATCGTGTTCGAGGAGGTGAAGTAGGATGGCGGCGAGAGGCACGGCGGAGCGGCGGAAGGACAAGCGGATCGTCGTCGAGAACGTGCGCCGCGTGCTCCTTAAGGAGTACCTGTTGCGGGAGACGAAGCGGGCGGGCTTCGGCGGGCTCGACATCCAGCGCACGCCGATGGGCACCCGCGTCACGCTCATCGCGGAGCGGCCGGGCCTGGTCATCGGCCGCAAGGGCGGCGCGATTAAGTCCCTCACGGAGGCAGTCGAGCGGCAGTTCAACTTCGACAACCCGCAGATCGAGGTCCAGGAGGTTGCGAACCCGTCCCTCAACGCCCAGATTATGGCGGAAAAGCTCTCGAATGCGCTCGAACGCGGTTGGCACTTCCGTCGCGCCGGCCACTCCACCGTCCGCCGGATCATGGAGGCGGGCGCGAAGGGTTGTCTCGTCGTGATCGCCGGGAAACTCACGGGCCGCCGCCACCGCCGGGTGAAGTTCAAGGGCGGGCACATCAAGTATTGTGGCGAGCCGCGGAATACGTGGATGTGGAAGGGGTTCGCGATCGCCCGGATGAAACCTGGTGTGATTGGCTGTTCCGTTCAGATCATGGACCCGGACGCGAAGCTCCCGGACGAGATCGCCGTCAAGCCGCCCGTGCCCGGCGTCGAGGCCCCGGCCCCCGCACCTAAGGCGGAGGTCGAAGCGCCGTCAGGTGCGGAGGGTCCGGAGGCCGAAGCAGAAACGGCACCGCCTGCGGCACCCGCCGAGGACGCGCCCGAGCTCCCCGTTGAGGAGACCCCGCTCCCCGAGCAGCTGAAGATCTCGAAGGTCGCCGAAAAGAAGCTGAAGAAGGTCCTGAAGGAAGTCAAGGCGCTCGGCGACGACGTCGATGTCGACGTGAAGAAGGGGGGCAAGCCGTAGGATGGCCCTCCTGAGGACGAAGGAAATCCGCACGATGGACGCGAAGGCCCGGGTGGAGAAGCTGAAGGAGCTCCGCTCGGAGCTGATGCACGAGCGCGGCGTCGCCGCGATGGGTGGCGCCCCGCCTTCGCCCGGGAAGATCCGCGCGCTCCGGAAGAACATCGCCCGGGTCCTCACCATCAACCGAGAGGACGCCATCGCGAAATCGCGAGCCCCCACGGTCGCGGCGAAGGAGGAAGAGGATTGAATGCCAAACCTGCGGTGCCCTCCCTTGGAGGTGCGACCGTGAACCTGCGAAAGCACGAGTTCATCGGCCTCGGCGTTTCCGTCGTCCGCGCGTCGGACCCGAGCCTCGTCGGCGTGAAGGGCCGCGTTGTCGACGAGTCGCGGAACATGCTCATCATCGAATCCGGAGGGCGGGAGAAGAGCGTGCCGAAGAGTGGCAGCCGGTTCTGGTTCGAGGTCGAGGGCGGCGTCGAGATCGACGGCTCCGAGATCATGTACCGGCCGGAAGACCGGATCAAGAAGGCGAGGTGAGGACTTGGCGAATGCGAAGGAACCGTCCGCACCGAAGGCCCCCGGCGTCCGAGACATCGGGATCGATGTGCCCGCCCCCGCGAAGGCGTGCGAGGACCCCAACTGCCCATTCCACGGCTCGCTTCGCGTTCGAGGCCAGGCGGTCGAGGGCACGATCGTCTCGACGCGGATGCAGCGGACCGTCGTCGTTGAGCGGGAGTACCTGCAATACATCAAGAAGTTCGAGCGATACGAGCGCCGCACGCGGCGGATGCTCGCCCACGCGCCGCCATGCCTCGGCCTTGTGCCAGGGCACCGCGTCACGCTGATGGAATGTCGCCCTCTGAGCAAGACCGTCTCGTTTGTCGTGATCCACGACAAGGGGGTGGCCGCGTGAAGGGGTTGCCGGGACGGATGACCCGCGGCCTTCCGACGGGCGCGCGGCTCGAGTGCGCCGACAACTCGGGCGCGAAGATCGTCGAGATCATCTCCGTGAAGACGTACAAGGGCGTCCGGCGGCGGCTCGCGAGCGGCGGGATCGCCGACCTCCTGGTCGTGTCCGTAAAGAAGGGCACCCCGGAGATGCGGAAGCAGGTCGTGAACGCCGTGATCGTTCGGCAGCGCCGCCCGTTCCGTCGGCCGGACGGGACGTGGGTCCGATTCGAGGACAACGCGTGCGTGCTCGTGACGCCGGAGGGAGAGACGAAGGGCTCGGACATCAAGGGGCCCGTCGCGCGGGAGGCGGCGGAGCGATGGCCGAGGATTGCCGCGACCGCGAGCATCATCGTGTGAGGCTAGGCCATGTCAAGTACACAACCCCGAAAGCAGAGAAGGGCCGCGGCGAATGCGCCTTGGCACGTCCGGCACAAGATGCTCGCCGCCCACGTGGACCCGAATCTCCGGAAGAAGAGTGACTGGAAGATTCCCCGCGCAGTCCCCCTGCGGAAGGGCGACGAGGTCGTCATCGCCCGTGGGGGCTTCCGCGGACGGAAGGGGAAAATCGTGTCCGTCGACGTGACGAAGGGTACGGTCATCGTCGAGGGTGTGAAGATCAAGAAACGCGACGAGAAGGAGGTCGGCCGCCCGATCCATCCGTCGAACCTCATCATCATCAGCTTCGACGAGAGCGATCCCCGGAGGCGGGAGCGATTGAAGGGGTGAGGAAGCGATGAAGAAACACCTGAAGCGACTCTCGGCACCGCGGTCGTGGCGGATCGCGCGGAAGACAGCGGTCTGGACGACGAAGCCCGCCCCGGGTCCCCACCGGACAGAGATGTGCATCCCCGTTCTGAACGTCCTGCGGGACATGTTGCGCTACTGCGACACCGGCCGTGAGGCCCGGGCGATCCTCGGGACCCGCACGGTCCAGGTCGATGGCCGCGTCGTCACGGACCCGAAGTTCGGGGTCGGGGTGATGGACGTCCTCGCAATCCGCGAGACGAAGGAGCACTATCGGATGCTGATCGACACGCTGGGCCGGCTCCACCTCGTCCCGATTCAACCGGAGGACGCGGGCTGGAAGCTGTGCCGGATCGAGAACAAGACGACCGTGAAGGGCGGCAAGATCCAACTGAACATGCACGACGGTCGGAACCTCGTGCTCCCGAAGAGCGCGTACGCGACGGGCACGACTCTGAAGCTCGAAATTCCGCAGCAGAAGGTTCTCGCGGAGTTCCCTCTCGCCCCCGGTGTCGTCTCCCTGATGATCGGCGGACAGCACGTTGGCGAGATCGCGAACGTCGAGCGCGTCGAGAGGACGAGGAACCCCCGCGCGAACGTCGTGTACTTCCGCGAAGGGTTCTCCACAAGCATCGACAAGGTCTTCGTCGTCGGGCGCGCGACGGCCGAGATTCCGATTCCCGAGGTCTCCGCGGTGGAGGTGAGGACGTAACGAATCCAATGCGCGAGATCTCCGTCAAGAAGGTCGTCGTGAACATCGGTGTCGGGGAGGCTGGCGAGAAGCTCCTGAAAGCGACAAAGGTCCTCGAGCTCGTGACGCGTCAGAAGCCCGGGCAGACGCTGAGCAAGCAAACGATCCGGGACTGGGGCATCCGGCGGGGAATGCCGCTCGGCGCCCGCGTCACGCTGCGCGGTGAGCGTGCGGAGGAGTTCCTCCGGAAGGCGCTTTCGATCCGGAACAACCGCCTCGCCGCATACAGCTTCGATCCCCGGGGGAACTTCAGCTTCGGTGTCGCGGACTACACGGACTTCGAGGGCATGAAGTACGACCCGGAGATCGGCGTGTTCGGGATGGACATCGCGGTCGCCCTCAAGCGACCCGGATCTCGGGTCGCGGAGCGACGCCTCGCGCGCCGCCGGATCCCGAATTCCCACGCGATCACGAAGGAGGAGAGCATCGACTTCATCCGTTCCAGGTTCAACGTGGAGGTTGTCGGATGAAACCCCGGAAGGAGTTCGGCCGCAAGAAGGGCTGCCTCCGATGCGGACGGAAGCGCGGGATCGTCCGTCGGTACGGGATGCACCTGTGCCGCCAGTGCTTCCGCGAGGTCGCGTATGAGCTGGGCTTCCGGAAGTATAGCTGAGGTGGATGGATGCTCCAGGATCCTCTGAACGACGCACTTTCGACGGTTAAGAACGCGGAGCTCGGCGGGAAGGCCGAGTGCCACCTCCGCCCCGCTTCGAAGCTGATTGGTCGCGTCCTTGAGGTCATGAAGGAGGCGGACTACATCTCCAGCTACGAGCGCGTCGAAGACGGTCGCGGTGGCCTGTACCGCGTCCTCCTGAAGGGGAACATTAACAGCTGCGGCGTGATCAAGCCTCGGTTCGCGGTCCGGAGGACGGACCTCGAGAAGTACGAAGCGCGGTACCTTCCAGCCCAGAACTTCGGGGTCCTGATCTTGACGACGACGCGCGGCGTGATGTCGAATGCCCGCGCAAAGGAGGTGGGCGTGGGCGGGAAGCTGCTCGCGTTCGTGTATTGAGGTGGACAATGGCGCGCGTGGGAATCGCGGAGGAACGGGTCCAGGTCCCGGATGGGGTTCAGCTCGAGCTTCGGGGGTCCGAGGTCGCTGTCTCCATGAGGGGTCAGACGATCCGGAGGACGCTGGCCCACCCGCGGGTCTCGATGGCCCGCGAGGGCGATGAGCTCCGAATCTGGTCCGAACTCGCGAGCCGTCGGGAGAAGGCGATCGTCGGTACGTTCGCCTCGCATGTCCGAAACATGATCGACGGCGTGAGGACCGGTTTCACGTACAAGATGAAGATCGTGTTCTCCCACTTCCCGATGAAGGCGACGGTGAAGGGGAAGGAGTTCATCGTCGAGAACTTCCTCGGTGAGAAGTCCCCGCGGCGCACAACGATCCTCGGCGAGACGGAGGTGTCGGTCCAGGGAGATCAGGTCCTGCTCACGGGCGCGAACGTCGAGGATGTCGGACAGACCGCCGCGAACATCGAGCAACTCACGCGGATCAAGAGGTTCGACCCTCGGGTCTTCCAGGACGGCATTTACATCGTGAGCAAGGCGGAGGAGGCGTAACATGGCGGAGGAGGAATCCACGGAACCTGAGAGGCCCGCGCGGAAAGAGAAACGGGCGGTCGAGCCGGTGGAGGAGCCCGCGCCATCCCCCGCGCTTCCAACGAGCTCCCAGGTTAGGAAGGCGAAAAAGGCCGACCTCGTCGCATGGGCGAAACAGCTCGATCTCGATGGCGAAGGCAAGGTCGACGCGCTCCGGTCCCGAATCCTCGGGGAACTCGAGAAACGCGAGGCGGCCAGGGAAGAACCGGAAGCTCAGGAGGGCGCCCCCAAGCGAAAGCCCGCGAAGAAGCCCAAGGGACGGAAGGGGGCGGAGGAGGCCGAGGAGGAAGTAGAGGAAGAGCACGTCGCCCGCCTGAAGCCTGAGCTGAGCGCGTCGCTCGTCCGCGCCCTCCAGATCCGCCGGGCGATCTCGGCGAAGCGACCTCGATTCCTCGCGCAGGAGTGGTTCCGTCACAAGCGTCTCGGTCTCGAGTGGCGCAAGCCGCAGGGCGGGCAGTCGAAGCTCCGCCGCCACTTGATTCAGCGGATCAACGTCGTCTCGATTGGGTACCGAGGCCCGAAGATTTCGAGAGGCCTCCACCCGAGCGGGTTCGAGGAGGTTCTCGTCCAATCGACCCGCGACCTCCGCGGCATCGACCCGAAGCGCCAGGCGGCCCGAATCGGCGGCGGCGTGGGAGACCGGAAACGGGAGATGATCCAGAAGGAAGCCGATGATCGCGGCATCCGGGTGCTGAACCGGAGGGAAGAGTGATGGCCCTCAGGTTCATTCGTCGGGTCTCCGCGGACCTCCTGAAGTGCGGGGAGAACCGGATCTACATCAGCAGCGACCCCGCCCACGAGGAGGCGCTCGCGGACGCGATCACGCGGGAGGCCGTGCGGGAACTGATCAAGCACAACATCGTGCAGAAGCGGCCCACGCGGGGCGTATCCCGGGGCCGGGCGCGCTCGCGGGCCTCTCAGCGGGAGAAGGGACGGCGCCGCGGAATCGGAAGCCGGAAAGGCGGGACGAACGCCCGGTTCCCGCGGAAGCGCCGATGGATCCTCCGGATCCGCGCGATTCGCCTGCGGCTCCGAGAGCTGAAGGCGGAAGGCCGAATCGACGTCCGCACGTATCGCAAGTACCTCCTCCAGGCTAAGGGGGGCATGTTCCACAGCCGCGCGCACATTGATCAGCAGCTTCGCGTCGCGGGTTTGCTACGGGAGGGATCGGCGTGACCTCAGGTCCCCACCAGCGCGTCCCGTTCCGCCGCCGCCGCGAAGGTCGGACGGACTACCGGAGGCGACTGAACCTCCTCCGGTCCGGCATCGCGCGAGCGGTCGTCCGGAAGACGAACATGTCCATGGTCGTGCAGGTCGTAGAGTACACGGAGGGCGGCGACCGCGTCGTCGCGTCCGCCGTCGGTCGGGACCTCAAAAAGCTCGGATGGACCGCGTCGACGGGAAACGTGCCCGCCGCGTACCTCACAGGTCTGCTTGCGGGCCGGCGTGCCGTCGCGAAGGGCGTCACCTCGGGGATCCTCGACATGGGCCGCAACATTCCCACGAAGGGCGGGCGCGTCTTCGCGGTTCTCAAGGGCCTCGTAGATGCGGGCGTCTCGATCCCGCACGATGCATCGATCTTGCCCCAGGAGGACCGGATCACGGGGGCGCACATCTCCGCGGACGTCAAGGCGATGTTTGAGGCGACAAAGGCGAAGGTGGAGGGTCCCTGATGCAAGCAACGAGATCGGCGACGGACTGGGTGCCCAACACGAAGCTCGGGAAGCTCGTCCTGAAGGGCGAGATCACGACGTTCGACGAGGCGCTCGCGACGGGCTACCCCGTGCGGGAGCCCGAGATTGTCGACATCCTCCTCCCCGAACTCGAGGACGAGGTCCTCGATGTGAACATGGTCCAACGGATGACGGACTCCGGCCGGCGTGTGAACTTCGCGATCACGTGCGTCGTCGGGAACCGCGACGGGTTCGTCGGCCTCGGCCGAGCCCGCGGTAAGGAGGTGGGGCCCGCAATCCGGAGGGCGATCGACAACGCGAAGATCAACATGATCCGCGCGAAGCGGGGCTGCGGGTCGTGGGAATGCGGCTGCTATCGGGCCCATTCCCTCCCCTTCAAAGTCGTCGGTAAGAGCGGGTCCGTCGAGATCACCCTCAAGCCCGCCCCCCAGGGCGTCAGCCTTGCGGTCGGGGACGTTGCAAAATCCGTCCTCCGGCTCGGCGGGGTGACGGACGCTTGGGGATTCACGCGCGGCCACACGAAGACGACCGTGAACTACGCGCTCGCGACGTTTGACGCGTTGCGGCGGACGTCCCTCGTGAAGGTCCGTCCGGAGCAGGCGGAGCGGCTCAAGATCAAGGCGGGCGCGGAGAAGATCTACGTCTACACCCCCGCCGGCACCACTCCCGCGGTGGAAGCGGAGGTCGAGCTGCCGGAGGAAGTCCAGGTCGAGGGCGAGGATCTCGTGAAGGAGTCGACCGAGAAGCCCGAACCGAGCGAAAAGGAGGGGAAGAAATGACCTGGGCCGTTGTACGGATCCGCGGGCAGGTCCATCTGAGCCAGAAGGTCCACGACACACTGTGGATGCTCCATCTCACTCGCGCGAACCACTGCGTCTTCCTTCCGCAGAATGACGCGATGAAGGGCATGGTCCAGAAGGTGAAGGATCACGTCACGTGGGGCGAAGTAAGCCCGGAGATGGTCGCGAAGCTGTTGCTCAAGCGGGGCCGCGCCGCCGGGAACGGACGGATCAACGATGACTACGTGAAGGCAAACTCCAAGTTCAAGAGCGTGTGGGACTTCGCACAGGCGCTTACGAAGGGCGACGCAAAGATGACGGACGTGAAGGGTCTCAAGTCGGTCCTCCGACTCCATCCCCCGAAGGGCGGGTACCGCGCGATCAAGCGCTCGTTCCGGGACTTCGGTGATCTCGGGTACCGCGGGGACGCGGTTAACAGGCTGCTCGACCGAATGATCTTCGAGGAGGCGAACTGATGCCATCGCGCACGAAGAAGCTCCGGGGCTCCCGCACGCACGGGCGCGGGAAGAAGCACGGCCGGGGCAAGGGCGGCCGCGGCGGCTCCGGGAACGCGGGGCTTCACAAGCACAAGAGGAAGTGGATGATCAAGTACGACCCGGACCACTTCGGCCACCACGGGTTCGTCCGGCACGCGGCGGACACGGAGCCGGAAACGACAATCGACCTCGAGCAGCTCGTCGGCCGGCTCCCGACGTTCGAGGCGTCCGGATGGGCTTCGCAATCCGGCGAGAACTGGTCCGTCGACCTCACAAAGGCGGGGATCGACAAGCTCCTCGGTTCGGGGCGCGCACCAATACCGTTAAAAATAACTGTCGTGTCTGCAACCGAGAGGGCCATCCGAAAGGTGGCCGAGGCCGGCGGCGAAGTGCACACCCCTGCCGCGACGTGAGGTCCGCCCATGGCGATGGAGGAAACTCGGAAGAGCCGCCTCTACCGTCTGAAACCGCTTACGGACCGCCTTCCCGCTGTCACGCGCCCGGAGGGGCACGTCCACTTCCGGACGAAGATGTTCTGGGTCGTCTTCATCCTCGGTCTCTATTTCGTCATGACGAACGTATTCCTGTATGGGCTCGATCAGAGTACGACTCTGGACTTCTTCGCGAGCCTCCGGACGATCCTCGCGGGCGCGCAGGGGTCCCTTATGCACCTCGGGATCGGGCCGATCGTCACGGGCTCGATCATCATGCAGCTTTTCGCGGGCGCGAAGATCATAAACCTCAACCTGAAGGACGACGAGGACAAGTCCGTCTACCAGGGGACGCAGAAGTTCCTCGTCATCATCATGATCTTCGTCGAGTCGATCCCGCAGGTTTTCGGGTTCCTCACCCCGAGCTCGCCCTTCGTGAATAATCTGAACGGCTGGTCGATCCCATACCTGATGCCCTCCGGGAACGGGGAGGGCCTCGCGAAATTTCTCCTCGTCGTCCAGCTGTTCGGGGGGAGCTACATCGTGTTCCTGATGGATGAAGTCGTTTCGAAGTGGGGCATCGGGAGCGGGATTTCCCTTTTCATCGCGGCGGGCGTCGCACAGCAGATCTTTACGGGCACGTTCAACTGGGAGATCGCACAGAGCGGGGTCCCGTCCGGCGCGGTGCCGAAGACGGTCTACTACCTCCAGAACCTGAACTCCGGACAGATCGCGGGGGGCGGCCTCGAGACCGTGATGCTCGCACCGCCGAATCCGTTGATTGCCTTGATCGGCACGATCGCCGTCTTCTTCGTCGTTGCGTACGTGGAGTCAACGAGGATCGAGCTCCCGCTCGCGCACGGATCGGCGCGAGGGGCCCGCGGCCGCTTCCCGATCCGCTTGCTGTACGCGTCGAATATCCCCGTCATCCTGATCGCCGCGGTCCTCGCGAACGTCTCGATGTTCTCCCTCCTGTTCTGGCAACATCCGGAGTGGCCGATCGTCGGGCACAGTTGGTACGTCGGGGCGTACCCGGATCCGACCCATCCGCTCGTCCTCGACGGCTCGATCCAGCAAACGACGCCGATCGGAGGCCTCGCGTACTACTTCTCACCGATTAGCGGAGTCCAGGAGTGGTTCCTCCCACTTCTGAATCCCACACGGTACGGCGCGTTCATGCGGGGGCATGAGTACTGGCAGGTTCTCCTCCACCTCATCGTGTTCCTCAGCGTGTTCATCCTCGGCTCGATCATGTTCGCGCGCTTTTGGATCATGACGACGAACATGGGCGCGGATGCCGTGGCGAAACAGATTCAATCGAAGGGGATGCAGATCCCAGGCTTCCGGAGGGATCCGAAGATCCTCGAGCGCGTGCTCGACCGGTATATCCCGACCGTGACGGTGATCTCCGGCGCGACGGTCGGCGCGCTCGCCGCGGTCGCGGACATGATCGGGACCGTGGGTCAGGCGAGTGGGACGGGTGTCCTCCTCGCCGTAGGCATTATGATCCAGCTCTACGAGGCGATCGGTCGGGAGCAGATGATGGAGATGCATCCCGTCCTGCGCCAGGTCTTCGCACCGGGCTAAGGCCTCGTTGCCAACCCATCTCACGAGCATCGCGAAGAATGCGATGCCGAACTCGACCTCCATGACAAGGTCCCACATGGATCCGATGCCTCTGGGACTTGAAAGGGCGGAGGCACGCGCTTTCCCCTGCGGTCAGACGCCTCCAACAAGGCGTGCGAGGATCGCCTTCTGGGCGTGGAGCCGGTTCTCCGCCTGTTCGAACACGATCGACTGAGGACTATCGATCACATCGTCTGTGATCTCGTGGCCGCGATGCGCAGGAAGGCAGTGCATGACGAGCGCGTCCTTGTTCGCATGAGCGAGCAGCGAGGCGTTCACCTGGTACGGCCGGAAGAGCCGCTCCCGCTCCTCCTTTTCCTTCTCCATCCCCATCGAGACCCAGACGTCCGTGTAGACGATGTCGGCGCCCGCCACGGCCTCCTTCGGGTCGGGAGCAACGCCGACGTCGCTCCCGGACTCCTTCGCGATACGCTCTGCCTCTCGGACCGCGTCCGGGTGCGGCCGGTTCTGGTCCGGGCACCCGACCGCGATGTGCGCGCCGACGATGGCGGCGCCGATGAGGAGGGAGTTACAAACGTTGTTCCCGTCGCCGACATACGCGACGCGGATTCCCCGGAGGCGATTCTTGGCCTCAAGGATCGTGAAGAGGTCCGAGATGATCTGGCACGGATGCTCGAGGTCGTCGAGGCCGTTGATCACGGGGACCGTTGCGTTCCGGGCGAGTTCGACCATGTCGCCGTGGCGGTACGCCCGATACATGATCGCGTTCACGTAGCGGCTCAGGACCTTCGCGGTGTCCGCGATCGTCTCGCCGCGGCCGAGCTGCGTATCGGAGGGCGTGAGATTCACGGCGTGTCCGCCGAGCTGCTCGATCGCGACCTCGAACGAGACGCGGGTCCGGGTGGACGCTTTCTCGAAAATCATCGCGAGGCTCTTGCCACGGAGCGGTTCGTACGTCTTCCCCGCCTTCTGGCGGTTCTTCAGCGTCCCCGCGAGTTCGAGGAGCCCCATCAGGTCCCGCTCGACGTCGGTCATCGAGATGAGGTCCCGCTTCGCGGCCATGAAGTGGTCCTAGGGTCGTGGGAACCTAAAGCTTTCGTTCGGTGCGATCTCTTCGCTTCGGGGTTCCCGCCGAAGTCGCGCTTAGCCGGGCGCATGCATGTACTTCTCGTCGGCGCGAACGGGGCGAGTCGAAGAGGGAAAGGTCTGAAATACGCGCCTCTGCCATCCCGCCGCGATGGACGCGGAGCGGGCACGACGCCGGACGCGTCGACGTCGTGGAATCCTCCTCGGCAGTCTCGGCCTCGTCCTTACCTTCGGCCCGGCAGTCTCGCTCCTACTCATGCCGCCCGACCTCACGCCCGTCGCGGTAGGCCTGATGATCGTTGGACTTGTCCTCCTTATCGTTGCGTTTATCACGACGCCGCGGCGAGCGTGACCGAAAGCCTAATCCCAACCCCTCGCATGCGAAGCCCCGCGGCCGGGGTGGGGTAGCCTGGTCTTATCCTAGGGGACTGTGGATCCCTTGACCCGAGTTCAAATCTCGGTCCCGGCCCTCGCGGCCCCGCTCGCGCCGACGGAATTTCGTGACACCATGTTTTAATAGACCCGCTGGCTTGGGCATTTATTACGTTGGCGGAGGCGATGAGGAAGCCTTCGTTGGCGACACTCTTCCCCATGCGGGGAGGACTGCGATGATAAAGCAGGCAGACAAGGCGTATCGGCCCGATGAGCTCGAGCGGCGCGTCCTGGAATTCTGGCAGCGGACGAAGGCGTACGAGAAGGTCATCCAGTTCCGATCACGCGGACAGGATTTCTACTTTGTCGATGGCCCGCCGTACACATCCGGCACGATTCACTTGGGCCAGGCCCTGAACAAGTCGATCAAGGACATGGTCCTCCGATGGCGGCGGATGAACGGCTACAACGTGCGGGACCAGCCCGGATACGACATGCACGGCCTGCCGATCGAGGTGCAGGTCGAGAAGGCTCTCGGGATCACGAACAAGAAGGAGATCGAGGAGCTCGGGATCGAGCGGTTCGTGAACACGTGTCGCGACTTCTCCCTCGACCTCCTGAAAAAGATGAACGACCAGTTCGTCCGGCTCGGCGTGTGGATGGACTGGGACGATCCGTACATGACGATTACGAACGAGTACATCGAGACCGCCTGGTGGACGGTCCGCCGCGCGCACGAGCAGGGCCTCCTGTTCCGCGCGGAGAAGTCCCTCCATTGGTGCTCCCGGTGCGAGACCGCGCTCGCGGAGGCAGAGATCGAGTACTGGGACCAGACGGACCCGTCGATCTACGTGCGGTTCCCGCTCAAGCGGCGCCCGGGCGAGGCGATGCTCGCTTGGACGACAACGCCGTGGACGCTTCCCGCGAACCTCGCGATCGCCGTGCACCCCGGGTTCACATACGCGATGGTCCGCGTCGTCCACAACGGCGAGGTCGAGCACGTGTGGATGCTCGCGGACACCGTGTCGTCGGTGATGCAGGCCGCGGGCGTCGAGTCGTACGAGGTCGTCGAGCAGATGCCCGGGTCGCGGCTCGAGGGCTGGGAGTACTCCCACCCGCTCGCGGTGAAGGTCCCGTTCCAGCATAATGTCCGCGGGCCGTGGGTTCACAAGGTCGTCCTCTCGGAGACGGTCACCGCGGAGAACACAGGAGTCGTCCACACGGCGCCCGGCCATGGCCCGGAGGACTTCGAACTCGGTCAGAAGCTCGGTCTTCCGATTTTTAGCCCCGTCGACGACCGCGGGGTCTTCACGCCGGATGCCGGCGCGTACGCTGACAAATCGATCTGGGACGCGAACGACGCCATCCTGGCGGATCTCGAGGCGATCGGGGCGCTCTTCGCGAAAGGCACGCTCATTCACCGATATGGCCACTGTTGGCGGTGCCGGACGCCCGTTCTGTTTCGCACGACGACGCAGTGGTTCCTGAACGTCTCGGAGATTAAGCCGAAGATGCTCGAGGAGGTCCAGCGGGTCAAGTGGTACCCAGGCTGGGCCGGCGAGGCGCGGCAGTACGATTGGACCCTGAACCTGCGAGACTGGTGCGTCTCTCGTCAGCGCTATTGGGGCACCCCGCTCCCGCTTTGGGTCTGCGAGGAGTGCGAGGAACTTAAGGTCGTCGGCTCGATCGAGGAACTCAGGCAGTCCCCGCAGTACCGCGAGGGGATGGACCTCCACCGCCCCGCGATCGACGCGGTCGCATTTCCGTGCCCGAAGTGCGGCGGGATGATGGTCCGCGTGAAGGACATCCTCGATGTGTGGTTCGACTCCGGTGTCGCGAGCTGGGCGCAGCTCGGCTATCCGCGCCGAGCGGACGAGTTTCAACGGTGGTGGCCGATCGACTGGATCGTCGAGGGGCCGGACCAGACCCGCGGTTGGTTCAGCAGCCAGCTCATGGCGGGCGTCGTCGCGTTCCGCCGCGTGCCGTATGAGAGCGTCCTCATGCACGGCTGGGTGAACGGCCCCGACGGACGCCAGATGCACAAGAGCCTCGGGAACAACATCGACCCTCTCGAGACGATCGAGAAGTTCGGCGCAGACGCGCTCCGGTTCTTCCTCCTCGGTGTGAACGCGCCGTGGGAGGACGTGAACTTCATGGACGAGGGCGTCCAGAACGCGCAGCGGGCGCTGAACATCCTGTGGAACGTCCACAAGTTCGCGGCGACGTACATGACCCTCGACGAGTTCGACCCCGAGGTCCACAGCGTCGACGCCCTCGTGAAACACCTGCGTCCCGAGGATCGGTGGCTCCTGAGCCGCCTCGAGAACCTGAAGATCGCGGTCGGGAACGAGATGGGGACGTACTCGCTCCACCGCGTGTGCCGCCTCCTCGAGGCGTTTGTCCTCAAGGACCTCTCGCGCTGGTACGTGAAGCTCGTGCGGAACCGCACGTGGCGGGCCGGTGCGGACGAAGGGAAGTTCGCCGCGTACGCGGTCCTCCACACCGCCCTCGGCGCCGTGACCCGGATGTTCGCTCCGATTACCCCGTTCCTCGCGGAGGAGATCTATCAGAACCTCGACGGTGGGCGGCTCAGCGTCCACATGGAGGACTGGCCCGCGATCGACGAGAACTGGATTCGGAACGAACTCGAGCGATCGATGGCGATCGTGCAGGAGGTCGTTGAGGTCGTCTCGAAGGCGCGGCAGAAGCACCAGCGGAAGCTCCGATGGCCGATCCATCGGATCGTCGTAAAGGCACCTCCGGAGCCTGCGGCGCGGGCGCTCGAGACGCTCCGCGATGTTCTGCTCTCGATGGCGAACGCGAAGGAGCTGCAGGTCATCGGACCAGAGCAGGAGTTCGACGGCGTCGAGCTGATCGTTCAGCCGAACCCCGCCGCCATCGGCCGCGTGTACAAGCAGTGGTGGTCGAAGATCGCAACGATACTTGAGACCCGCCCCGCCATGGAGGTGAAGAAGGCCCTCGAGCGCGGGGAGTTCAAGATTGGGATCGAGGGACAGACCCTCACGATCGAGCCGAACATGGTCGCCTTCGCGAAGCGGATGCCGGAAGACATTGCAGTCGTCGCGTCGTCCCACGGGGAAATCTACGTGGACATGCGGGTCACGCCGGAGATCGAGGCGGAGGGGTACGCGCGGGAGGTCGTCCGTCGGATCCAGCAGATGCGGAAGGAGATCGATCTGGACGTCGAGGACTACGTCCAGACCGTCGTGAAGGTCCGCCGAGAGTTCGCGCAGATCCTCGAGGCGTGGAAGGAGTACATCGCCGCGGAGACCCGGTCCCGAAGCCTCGTCCTCGGCGGCGATCCCTCGAAGGACGAGTACATTGTCCAGTGGACGGTCGAGGGGGAGACGTTCGAGATTGGGATCACGCCCCTCCACATGTCTGAGGCGATCCGCGATTTCACGAAGGTCCCGCGAATCACGGAGCGTAAGGCGATCGCCCTCCACGACGCGGGCTACAAGACCGTCGGGGCCCTGTGGGGCGCGACGAAGGACGAGCTCGCGCAGGTCGAAGGGCTTGACGCGGACGACGTGCGGCGCATCCTCGAGTACTTCGAGAGCGGCGGCGTCGGAGTGAAGGGCCGATGCCCCGTATGTGGCGTGGACATCGAGAAGGGCGTCCCCGTGTGTCCGCGTTGCGGTGCATACCTCACCTCAGAGATCCCGTGCCCAAACTGCGGCACAAAGGTCCGGGTCGGGGTTGAACGCTGTCCGTCATGCGGACATGGGCTCGGCGGGACGAGCGCCGCACCCCGCACTAGATCAGAGACCGCTTCAGTTCCTGCGACGGCCGTCGCGTCTTCGCCGACCTCCGCCCCTGCCGCGGAGACGCCGCTTCCGGCGCTGCAGCCGTCTTCGACGTACCTCGTGTTCGAGCAGGAACCCTCTTGGAGCTACACCATTTTCCGCGGCGCCCTCGAGGAGGCCCGCCCAGGCTTTCTCGTGACCCGGACGTATCCGAAGAAGGTCCGGGACCAGCACGGCCTGCAAGACGTACCGATCCTCTGGCTCAGCAACGTCGGGAAAGAGGACAGCGTCCGGCCGAAGGACCTCGAGAAACTGTCCCTCTCGCTCGAGCAGTTCATCACGCAGCAGAGCGGCGTGATCCTGATCGACGGTCTTGAGTACCTGATCACGAACAACAACTTCCTGACCGTGCTCCGGCTCGTCCAGACCCTGCGGGACCGGGTCGCGATCCACCACGCGACGCTCCTGTTTTCGATCAATCCAGGGACGCTGGACGACCACCAGCGGAACCTCCTCGCCCGGGAAGTCGACTCCGTCATCGACCTGCGCGCCTAGGCGTGTCCCGCCACAGCGGCGTACGCTTCGCGTAGATTCGGAACGGTCGATAGGCCCGCGAAGTCTTCGGGTCGGATCCACCGGAACTTCTCGTTCTCTGCATCCAGCCGCACGCGGCGGGTCGGCACGTCGAACAGGTAGGGGTGCACAGCGAACGCCGTGGACCCATGGCGGGCGTACACGATCGGGCCGCGCGCTTGGAAATGTGCCCCGGAGATGCCGGTCTCCTCGAGGATTTCCTTTCTCGCCCGCGTGAGAGGCCGCTCCGAGGCCTCAATGATCCCGGACACCCCAGACCAACGCCCAGAGAAAGTCGACGCCGTTCTCCCCCGGCGCAGAACGAGGATGCGCCCTCGATTTCGGAGGAATGCGGTCACAACGGGGCGCTCGACGACTCCCGGGACCTCGACGATCCCGCGGTCCCCGTCAACGATCAGGGAATCCCCCGTCGCGAGGACGGACACGTCGATCTTGTCAACGAGCGGGATGCCGCCCATAATCGAACCCGTCGCAACGATCGCCTCTGTGCGTGCGTTCACGATCGCTGCGGGTCCTCGACCTCGCTTCGCCAGGCCATACAGGATGTACGAACCCACGGTGCTCCCCTTTCCGTGCGGGAACGCGAATACGCGTCCCGAGATGGACTCGCCCCGGACGTCCGAGGAGGGATCGGCAACGACGCCCGTCGCGAGGTCGACGCCTCCGAGGAAGCTGATCGGCTTCCTGCTTACGAGTGCGGAACCGGATCCGCGGCCCGGCGCGACCGCCCGCCCGCGGAGCTTCATGCGAACCTCCGGAAGAGTCGTTCGACATCTTCGAGGATGACCCTCTGTCCGCACAGCATCGGAAGGTAGACTGCTCCCTTCCCGGACGGGGTGGCGACCTTCGCCGATACGTGCTCGAGCATCGTGACCTCGAGGCAGGTGTCCGCGAACACTCTCCCGCCAAAGTGCTCGATCCTCTGCACCGCATCGGGCGCCGCGTCGCGAGCCGCGCGGCTCGTGAACACATACACGGGAATCCGAGGCTTCCATTTCTCCATGAGGGATGCGGTCCCGCGAAGTTCATCGGCGGAGAGCTGCGGCGACCCAAGACCGATGATGTCCGCATCCTCGGCCGTCGTGAATTCCTCCTGAATTCGTTTGAGGTCCCCGTCCGTCACGCGAATCCGAGGAAGTCCCTTCGGGCGGGCCCGTCGCCATTCTGGCGTGGCTCTTTCGATGTGGAACATTCCGCACTCACCTGTGGACGCCATGGATGCGGAGAGCCACTTCAAATCCGTCTCCGTTGCCTCGAGGTTCCGGAAGTACGGGATGCCGCCATCGACCTCCTGACCGACGAGGAGGCCGAGAAGCGAGAACCCCATTCCGTGTACCTTCGCCTTCACATCGACGATGTGGGTCGCGCGCCGGTTCGAATCGAGATGGAGGCCATAGTTCGGCGTTGCGCCGACGACGGCCGCGGCTAGCGCGGAGGGACCACCCTCCCGGTTCGTTCGAGCTCCGATCACGGAGTTCGCGAAGCAGGCCGCCGAACTCTCCGCCCACGCCACGTGGTCCCCGAACTTCGGACGGTTTCCGATGAGATATGGAGTGCAGGAGAACGACTCGAGAACGCCTATTCGGCGATAAGCCTCCGCGATCTTTCGCTGCCGCTCAGCGAACGTGTCCGGGATCCCTTGCTCCCGCCATCTCTCGAGGTCCATGCCGAGCGGGTTCACCGTCGTGGGGACGGTCACCCTCCCGGTCCGAGCAAACTCCTCGATGAACTCGAGCCCCGGGTCCCCGACGATCTTGTACGATGCTCCCGCCACGTGCGCAGATTGGATCGGGACGAGCCTATCCGCCCCATAGACCTCCCCGAGCGCGATGAGGAGCCGCATCGCCGTCCGCTGGGCTGGGGTGCCCCGGTCCCGGAGCTCCCTGTGGCGGGGTGTGAGGCGCACGATCACACCTTCGCGAGGTAGTCCCGCGCGGCTCGGATCAGCTCCGATTTCTTGGCGGGGAATGCAGAGACCTTCGCCCGCACCGCAACGACATCCTCGTGGCGCGCGAGCTCGATCCGGCCCTGGCACGCTTCCTGTTTGTCGAACCGGAGGTACAACACGCCTTCGTCGTCAATCCGTTTCGGGAGGTCCTCGAGGATCGTGCGTACGAGGTCTGCGTCGCGGCATCTCCTCCAGAACGCCGAGATTTCCTCCGCTCGCTCAATCCGGCACGTGATGAGGACGATTGGATTCTTGTGA
>Ga0184640_10000043_pt1 | contig 27140 bp, 24 predicted proteins | sample PLM31_200_b2_FD_133161 | JGI IMG/M metagenome (GOLD analysis project Ga0184640, IMG submission 133161) | Groundwater sediment microbial communities from an aquifer in East River, Colorado, USA - PLM3-1_200_b2 | ecosystem: Environmental > Terrestrial > Soil > Riparian zone | place: USA: East...
ACCTGATTCCAAAAATGGAAATGAAAAACCATATGCACTTTTAGTGAAAATATTAAATGATAATAAAATGGTGGCCATTGGTAAAGTTATTCTTAAAGACAAAGAAAATCTCGTTGCCCTGAGACCATATCAAAGAGGAATAGTTATGCATGTTTTAAATTATTTAGATGAAATCAAACCGGTCGATGAAATTCCAGAAATGACGGGATCAAAATCAAAGCTTGATCCGCAAGAAATTTCTCTTGGAAAATTACTGGTTCAAAAGTATCGTAATAAGGAGTTTGATATTGGTGAATATTCCGACACTTATGTTCAAGAACTTAAAAAACTTATAGATGCAAAGAGTAAAGGCAAGACCTTCGTGTCATCAACCCCAAAAGAAAAAGGACGCACTAAAGATCTTCTTCAGGCACTTAAGGCGAGCATCGAAACTAAAAAGAAATAAATTGTCATGACAGGTAATTTAATCTAAAATGAATTCAGCAACTCATTGTGAAATTTGTGGAATGACATTTATTAATCAAACGCAATTAAAAAACCACATTGATTTAACCCATGTAAAGTCACTTTTTCAATGTCAATCATGCAACAAAATCTTGAAAGATGTAACCGAATTTAAGCAACACATGCAGTTCCATTTTCGACTGCAAAAATCTCAAGTACGCGTTTAAGAAAAAAATAGATGTTATATCGTTCCAATTTTGAGTATTGGAACTAATATTCAGTTGGTTCCAATATAGCAATTTGATAAATTGGAGAAAATTTTAAGAATATGATCATAATGCTTACTGCCTTTTTTATATGGAGCTAGTCTAACTGCTAAATGTAATATTGTGTAATTAATAGTGTTTAGTGATGGAGTTGGTTAACATCTCCGAAAATGATAAAAAAACTATAATCTGGAACTTTATGGAAGAGCTCTGGGAAAATTATGTGTACGCATTAGAAAATAATCTACCAACGCAGTTTAATTTTATGGACTTTTTCAACTTCGGAGTGCTAAAGAATGGGTTTTCCGAGAATGATAAAATCTCGGTCATCAAAGAATATGCTAGGGAAAAAGGCTACATAAAAATTAAGCGTAATGAAGTTGGCCTAACCAAAAAGGGATTAAAAGAATTTCAAAAAGACGTTCATGAATGGGACATGAATACACTCAAAAGAACCTAGATCAATTATTGAAGACGATTTTTTGTGACTTTGATCCGGATTTAAATTCACTATATTGAACATATCTCAGTATCGATTGATACCTGTTTATCAGACAAACAAAAGCCCTGCAATAACCAGTTTCCCGTTGTAAAATCCTTCGATGTTTACAACTATCCTAATTATGGCTAGGGCGAACATAGTATAAACAACATTCTTTAAAACAGTTTAATTTAGCTAGATCGCCACAATGGTAAGCGGAATCTCCAACTACAGTGGCATAATCATGTCATAGCTAAAGCTATTAAATAGTTGACGTTGTATTAGATTTCCTGTACTTTAGATATTATTTTACTAATATTTTGCTTCTCGGTGAGAACACCGGCCCATATATCATTATTTTTTGGTATAAGCTGAGGTACACTCAAAATGGTAAATTCGGTAGGAAGAATTGAATCTAATTTTTTCCAGTCTATAGGCATTGAAACAGTTGCCGATGCTGTAGGTCTCAGCGAGTAAACAGATGCCAAAGTTTTTCCCCTAGAGTTTTGGTTATAATCGAAGAATACTTTTCCCCTTCTTTTTGAAGTATTCCATTCGGTAGTTACTTTTTTAGGATATTTTGAAATCATGATCCTTGCAATTATTTCAGAGAAATTTCTTGTCTGTTCATATGGATAGTTATTAATAATAGGAACGTAAATGTGCAAGCCAGATTTTCCAGATGTTTTTATATACGAACTTATCTTCAATTCTCTTAAAAAATCATACAATTCCAGTGCAAGCTCTACCGCTGCTCTAAATCCGGTAGTATTGTACTCGGGTTCTTGTCCTTTTTTTTCCTTTCCAGAATAAATGTATGGATCAAGATCAAAAACTATGAAATCAGGAAAATTTAATCCACATTTCTCTTCATACAATAATGAGGAGCTGTTGCAGCTGTCAAAATCATTTATTCTACTATACCATGGATGCATTTCTATGCAACCCAAATTGGCGATCCAAAGAAGGCTCTCTTTATTATTACAAACCAAATAATTTATATTATCATTTCTTTGTTCGGAATGGACCTGAGCCGTCTTTACAAAATCTGGTTTTGCCTGATCCCAATTCTTATGATAAAATGATTTTCCATCTATCCCATTGGGATAACGACTAAGTGAAAGAGGTCGGTCCTTTAAATGGGGTAGAATTGATGGCGCCATAAACTCATAGTAATTGATTAGATCTTTTTTTGTGAATTCAGAGTGTTCTCTTGTCTTAGGCCAATAAACTTTGTTGGGATTTGAAATTTTAACTTCAGCCAAATTGTGAGATTCTTCTTTGATTTCATGATCCAAGTTATTTGAATATCCTTTAGCAGGATTGTCAGCTTCTATTGTGCATTCTGTGGGTTTCTTATCTTCCCGAAATCTAAGGAAGATTGGCGCTCGCATTATTCCATCTTTGGTCCATTCATTGAATTTTACTTCTACAACAAGAACAGGTTTTACTCATGTAGTTTCTCTATTCATATAAGGAAGGTGGTCAATAGGCATAGAATCAATTTTAATTTCCTGTAGTTTTGAGTATACTCTATCAAGTAACTCGTAATTAAAACCACTTCCTGTATGTCCGACGAATCTAAACTTTGTTTCTTCTGTACAATATACTGCTAATAACAGGGAACCAAATAGGTTAATTCTATTACCTATTCCTTTAGTATAACCTATTACCACACAATCTTGGGTCTTAGTATTCTTAATCTTTAACCAATCCCTTGATTTTACCCCTTCTCTATAAATACTCGATTTATGTTTAGCTATTATACCCTCTAGTTCGAGTTCTTTACTACGTTTGAGAATATCAATTCCTTTTTCTTCAATATACTCTGATATTTTAATCCTATCATTTGTTTTCAAAATCTGGGATAGAATACCTCGCCGGTCTAGATAGCTTAATTTCTTCAAATTTTTATTCTCTTGATATAACACATCAAAAGCATAGAAGGTACAAGGGACTTCTGCCGAAAGTACCATAATTTCTCTCTTGCTAGCTACATTCATTCTACGTTGATGAGCCTGAAAATTTGGTATTCCATTTTCATCAAGAACTACTATTTCACCGTCTATTATTGCTGATTTAGATCTCATAAGAGACTCTCGTGCAGAGTTTACTATTTCAGGATATTTACTTGTGATGTCATTCGCACTTCGTGATTGTAATTTAATTTTATCATCTTCACTAAATACTATAGCCCTTACACCATCCCATTTTATTTCAAAAACCCATTGTTTGTTATTGAAAGCCTTATCGGTGAGATAAGCCAACATTGGTTTCACTCTGCCAAAAAAGTCTTTTGTTCTCTTATTATTGTAGTCCGTGTCAGTATCTCCTATTGAATAATTAGAATTTAATTCTTCGATTGATGAGCTATTAATCCTATTGTTCGTTTCTATACCGCTTTTTTCATCCGTTTCTATACCGTCTTCATGGTCTCCTTGTGAAGTCGCCACATTTCGGAGCACAGATTCAGGATGTGTTACTGTCAAATCTTCATTTGATGCAAACTCATCGTTAACTTTTATTAGTAACCATTGATTTTTATTCCGAGTCCTAATTAGGGTAAACCTGCCCCTTAGCTTTTTTCCATCCAATTCTAAAGAGATCTTTCCACTTTCAAGCTGTTTTAAGATACTACCCTCAGTTCTGTAAGAACCAATGTCCCATACTATTACAGTACCGGCGCCGTAATTACCAAGAGGAATGATTCCTTCAAAATCTAAGTAGTCTAAGGGATGATCTTCCACCAGAACGGCTAAGCGCTTGTTGCTCGGGTCCATTGATGGTCCTTTGGGCACCGCCCATGAAATGAGGACTCCAGACTCAGATTCTATTCTAAAGTCGTAATGTAGTCTTGAAGCATTATGTTTTTGAACAACGAATGATCTTAATTTCTTATTTTTAGAACTACGGTTTATCTTGCCTTTCGGTTCGTGAGTTTTGGTAAAATCTCTTTTCTTGTTATACTTTGCAAGTGATAATTTTGATTTTACCATCTTAAATCACAGCTCTATACCCACAGTTCTATCTTAAACCTAATCAATCCAAGCTCAATGCTCCGTATCTTATATTGCACTACAAACTATAAATTAAATTATTAATCTATATAATATTTTTAGTATTATGATGGAAAAAAGAGAATCAGAAGGAGTAAAGTGACATTGCCAATGCGAGCCTCATTACCAACGTTGATGGAGAATAGTATAACATAATCGAGTATTTATAAGAGTCTATGGTAATCGATGCCACTGTATTTTACTTCATCCTTTATTATTTGACAATTACATTTCTCTATAGGAGGAACTAACAGGAACGATTAATAGTTTAGTAACGAATCTTATATTGAAATGAGAAAAGTTGAGAATGTATTATCCTCATTAGTAACTTGACATGATGGTAATCTAACTAAAAGAATGATTCATCTAATTACATCTTTTCTAAAAGATGTTGCTTCATTTTCTGAAATTCTGATTCACTTAAGATTCCGTCCTGCTTTAATTTAGAAAGCTTCCTTAATTCATCGACGACGGACATAGAATCAACATTACTTGTCGATTCGCCATTGTTTGTAAATTTCATTCGTCGCCTAATTATTTCAAGAAGTTCTTCAGCCTTGTCCTTGGGAAGAGCTTCTATTATACCTTCTTGATCATTCTCTCCTCCTATATTTTCATCAAGCAGTCCTAGCTTACTCTTGTTTACCAAAGTGGGCGCCGTAAATAGGATAGTTGATGTAAAAACACCCTTCTGGAGTTTGACGCTGGTTATGACGTCATAGGGGATATCAATTAATTCAGCCTTCAAGCCCAGCATATAGGGATCTCTTATAATCACCCGTCTGTCTGTTGCTATAACGTTATTGGGGGTCACAGCTGAGCCGCCCGGCATAAGTCTTGATTGCCTAGCTACGAAGAGTACTTTTTCATCTGAATTTAATATTCTCTCAATTTTCTTAATTTCCTTTAGTTCTTCTTCATCAGTTATGTCTGTGTTAAATGAGTGTTTATCAGAGGAGACCAATTTATTCCTATAAACTACACTGACATATTTAATATAACCTCTGGAAAAAGCTTTTGAATGAAGATTTGATCCATGTATTTTAGAGCCTTAATTTCAATTTGGTTTTATTGAAACGCAATGCAATAGACTGTAACTTATATACTTTAGTGCGCTTTTGGAGTGTATGAAGCGGGATAAAAATTTCTTGTTATTTCTTGGCGTTAGTATATCAGCCACCTTGTTACTAATTATAGGGATGTTCAATACAACTTCTACTGGAAAGTTGGCTTTCATTAATAATTTAGTGAGCGTCTTTAAAGTTAACGTTAATGAGTCGGGAAATTTCACTAGTAAAGAATGGGAATGGAAGTAAGTATATCATAGAGAACACATAATTTCATTTACTTTACCATAGATGAAATTATGAAATGAGCTCCAGATAATGACCGTTTACCACACTCATAATTATTCAAGAAACCATTTCAAAAGGATAAAAATTTCTTTATAGTAATATGCATGCTCTAGTGTCCAATCTGATAAAAATTAAAGCTAAAGTTAAATCTAGACAATGGAAAACTTTACTCATTTTACCTTATTATTACATTATGGACAAACTATGTTTCCTTTCATCAGGAAATTTCCGTTATTAAATGGTTTAAGGTACTAATTAGTGATCAAGCACTGATCTTTTCTGAATAGAATACATGGGATATTAGCTTATGATAACAACTATTACAGACAAACATGTCTAAGAACTGATTTAAAGAATGGATATGTTTTCTACAATAATCACATTTCATACTTTCCATGCATAGATATAGTTATAATAATTTAAATAGATTTTATAATCAATTTAAGCAATTTTTTTCTAATTTAATTTTCTATATTATGCATCTAGTAGAAACCTAGTATCATTTGGGCTAAAATTGACATTCAGATTTACTGTTAATGTGGCTGAGTCATGAGATATATAGTAAAAAAAATAATAGAAACAATTAAAGGACTCAAATATATCTTTTCGGTACTAGAGTATGAAGAAGTTTATTAGAAGATCCTTAATGATTTTTGCATGTATATGTATAGCGACATTCCTTCAAATAATGGTTGCATCACAAACTGCTACAGCTATAGACACACCGCTATCAAAAATGAACAAGACTAACTATGGTTTTCAACTCGAATCAAACGTTACTAATGGTACTACTCCTAACGAAATAGCGTATACGAATCCACAACATGGAATCTTTATGTTGTTCCCCTCAAACTGGACTTTCTCCACTAGCGGATTACCAGAATATACCCAGGTCGCTGCATTTTATGCTCCACTACAAAATCTTTCTGACCCAATTCCAGCTAGATTTACTATCACTGTAATGAGCTATCAACAAAATGTATCTCTCAAGGACTTCACTAATATTACACTTTCCTCACTTAATGAAACACAACAACAAATTAAGATATCAAGTTCAAATCCGACTACTCTTGCGGGACGACCGGGTTACCAGGTATTATTCTCAACGTTACCGAATATAGGAAATCCTGTTTCTTTTGAGATAATGCATTCATGGACAGCAATAGGAAATAAGATTTATGCTTTCCAGTATAGCATGGAAAGCTCAAAATTTGATACTTATCTACCCACGGTTAAACAAATTTTAGAATCATTAAGAATAGATGGAATGGGATAACTCTCATTTATTTTGCACGAATATGAGATATTCTATTTAATCGTTACTTGAGTATGGTAAACAATTGTGAGATACTTATTAGAGCTAATTTGTCCATAATAATTGATACAATTTCTAGATGTATAATTAGACCATAGTAATTAATTAACACAAATTATATAATTGATAGGTATAGGAAAGAGATGGGAGCTAATACTAGAAGGATTATTATTACATTAGCTCTGATTATAAGTAGCGTTGTGATCTCTTATTATTATTTAATTCCAATTTCAAAGACTTTTCCTTCAGATATTACTGCTAAATCGGACAAATTTGGAATATTGGAAATATATCCCACAAAACCTGGAGGAAGAGAATGGTTCATTGATATGAACAATCCTACTGAGAACGCAGGGTTCAAACCTAGATCAAATATTACTCGTCAATTAGATGGCTCATGGCAGATAAGTGGGCGACTTGACAATGGCAAATACGTTGGAGAAGTAAGAATGGAGGTCATCAGACTTCCAGGATCTGAAGTATGGAAGAATGTCGAAATGACAGGATATGCAAAGATAATCCCAGCTATGAATCCAAATGATTCTCTTGTCTGGTCTGTCAGAGGAGGAATACATAATAATACTGTTCCTTGCGAAGGAACTGCCCTGAAGGGTGGAATTAATGTTAATGGTACTGTTTCTTGGGTAAAGGAGATATGGCATACAGGCGGCTACACCGATAAACGTGCTGAAGCACAAGTTACGAATTCCATTATTGGAAGATGGATTGGTTGGAAAGTTGTTGTCTACAATATGAATAATGACACGGCGGTAAAGATGGAATCTTATCTTGATGATAAGGCGAATAATCACTGGATGAAAGTTACGGATTTGATTGACAACGGTGGGTGGTACGCCAATAGTCAAGATCCTGTATTTTATAGCGTAAACTGTGGGAAGGCTAAAGACTACATAATAACAAATGGAGGACCCTTGGCTAACTTTAGATCTGATAATATGACATGGAATTTCAGGTACTTGAGTGTGAGAGAAATCCAGCCCCCTTCATCATCACAGTAAGTTAGTGCATTCTCCAAGATTAGTCATAAGGTTATAAATAATGACAAAATCTAGAGTTAATTTAATTTATAAAATGTGATGTTGTTTGCGTTACATTTTTGTCGAATAATTCTTCCAACTATCTATATTGAACCAATAGTAAAGATACTTTTTAAGGGGATTGATCATATGCGTCTATTATGGAGTACGAAGACTATGGCAAAAAGATGCTCATTTATGCAAGCATCGCCATTGTAGGAATATTCTTTGGTTTGCAGGCGATGTTTGGGTTTCCTATATTCAAAGCATTTGAAAGTGATATTGTTGATGATGCACGAGTTATAATCAAAGATTCCACTGGTACTTGTGTTGTAGAAGCTTCAGATAAAGTCCCAAGGGTAATTCACAGTTGTCCGTATGACAAACAAGATATTGTGATGATAACGTACAAGAAGGGGTCGCCAGATATAAGAACACATAATCTAAAACCCTGAACTTAAAAAGCGGATGAATTGAGAACGGGCAATGTCTAGATACATGATTTATTCTTACAACTTGAACACATAGAGACTGAAGCTTTAATTGTTTACCTCGTTGATGACAGGATTAATTGTTTTTGACATGGGGATTGTCGTATGCATATTGTTTACAATATGAATCCATGTTAACAATAGAAGTTGTTCTGCCGTCTGCTGGAAATAATCTGAAAAATGTGAATTTAGATTATAATGTGGGTTTCTCTACCTTATAGTCAAATTATACTATGGATGGGACTGAAAGTTATGTGAATTCTGGATGGCTTTGGCCTGAAGGAAAGGCACCACCTGGTAGTCCTCCCATTAGTAAATTCACGTAACATTTGAAAAATCTGAAACCTACTCTTAGCTGTGCAATGTCCATCCGTGGATGACCGGCAGCGTCATGGTTAAGTAATTCAATCCTTAGTCTACCGTGCAGGTTAGTTTTCCTTTTTTGTGTGCAGCTATAATATTTTATGGACCAAGATAGTTTTAAAAATAATTCTTAATGTGCCTGATGTCCACAATTTATTGTTTCTTTCATTACCAACAAAACAAAAATTCCAGATCCTACTGCTAAAAAGGCTACTAGTTGAATAGCACTATTAAGACCTAATAGATCTGCTATGTAACCAATTCCCACTGCTCCAAATACAAAGCCTAGGTCCCTCCAAAATCTGTAAACACCTAAAGATGTTGCTCTCCATTTTGGATGTGCTACATCGCTGATAGCAGCCAAGAGAGTTGGATATACAAGTGCAGTTCCCACACCAAGTAATGACATACCGATGATCCAACCTAACATAGAACCAGTAAATAGCACTACCCAAATTCCAATGCCTTGGATAATCATTCCTGGATAAATCAGCACCTTTCTCCCGACCTTGTCACTAAATGTACCTGTTAATAGTTGGAGAACTCCCCAAATTCCTGGATGAAGTGCCTTTAAAAAACCAATTTCGCTAATTCCTACTGCAAAGGAGGCGAAGTACAAAGTGAATAAACCCCATGTCACTCCAAAAATCAAATTATTGATTAAACCTGCCTGGCTAACTGATAGAAGCGTGCGATTTTTCCACGAAGTTTGAATAAAAACCTGTTTAAAGTTAAGGTCGGGTTTGTTTACATTTTCATTTGACAATCCATTTTTTATTTCTAGCACGGTAAATTTTCTGGTATCCTTAACAATAACCCAAGAAATAACAAGACCTAGGATGACAAATGCGATGCCAACGTAAAATGGATATGGTTTCAACCCATACGTGGAAGCTAAGTAGCCTGTTACAAATCCAACAACGGCCACAGATAAATATCCTGCGAATTCATTGAGACCCAGTGCTAGTCCCCTTCTTTGCTTTCCAACTAGGTCAATTTTCATATTTACTGTCATTGACCATGCTAATCCTTGATTGATTCCAAGCAAAACATTAGCGAAAATTATCCAATTCCAATCAGGTCCTAAGAGTAAAATAAATGGAACAGGAAATCCAAAGAGCCAACCCAATACCAATACATTCTTTCTTCCCCACTTGTCAGAAAGATTACCGGCATAGAGATTCAGAATAGCCTTAACAGCTCCAAAACTAGCTATGAATGATACAATTATGGCATTAGATTCGATGCCAAAATCATTTTTACCAATAAGTGGTACTACTGTTTGCTCAAGTCCAATCATAGCACCGACAAAAGCATTTACTAAAACAAGGATAAGGAATTGCTGGATATTTGCTTGTAACCCGAGCGTTATGCGACGGGGGTTGTTGTCACCGCTATTGGAATTCAAGTACACTCATGCAGGAAACTACTTAGTTTTGTTTGCCCATGTTGGTTTTCTTAATTCTGATATGTTCTGGCATCTCCAGTGTTTTTTGGCTTTTCATATAATCTACAAACTTTTGTTTATCTGAAAGAACATCTACAGACTTATTGAATCGCTTTTCATATCCAATTGTAGTTATCGGCACGCTACTCAAACCCACACCACACTTGGATTTTCCGAAGTGGCTTGGCAGTACTGTGATAAATTCATCTAGCAAAAATAGTTTTTTCACACTCACATAGAGTTGTTCTGGAGTTCCAGCACCTTCTAAATCCATCCTTCCTATATTGCCTCTGAATAGCGTGTCACCGGTTAACAGAATGCTTTCTGATGTCTTGGGATATTCTGCAAATAGTAGTGACATACTCTCTGGAGTATGACCTGGTGTATGGATTATTTTAACACGTGGATTTCCTATCTGAAGTACATCTCCATCTTTTACATGTTCAAAATCATAATCGACATTGGCTGATTCATGCATGTAAATTTTAGCACCTGTCTCCTTAGCTAACCTTCTGTCTCCGCTAATATGATCTGCTTGGATATGAGTGTTAAAAATATGTGTAATCTGAATGCCGTTTTCTTTGGCAACTTGCAAATAAGGTTCAATATCCTCCAATGGATCAATCACATATCCAGCTTTGCAGCTAAAACAATAACCAATGTACGAGACACAACCAGTATTATCGTTTGTTATTTGTTTTAAAAACATCGAATAGTAGATGGTACCGTTTCCTTATTAATGTATTGAAGTGACAGAAAAATACTGATTTATATTTTCAGACCTTATCTTCTTATTTTTCAATTCGCGCTGAATGCATCTTTATTTTCTTGTAGGCTTCCGGTAATACAACTGCTAGTACTCCAGCCAGTAACGCTAAAGGAATGGATAGTAGTATGGATTGTTTGTAGAATATGAGGTCAACTGTTTCTGCTGTTAATATGCAAACAGTCTCTGCTGTTACCAAGATGATGAGGCTTGACTTTAGAACATGTTTAATGTTTGATTGTCTATGAAGGGAGGATAACTTAGAAATTCCTATACCAAAATTATTGGAAGTAATAAGAAGATTGGGAAAAATCCTTTGTTTGATTGCTGCTCAAGCACTGAACAACAAGTATCTAACCTTGTATTATTTTAAAATCATATCTACCAAGAACACACTAAAGGTATCCTAGAAATTCGGTAGGATTTTAATCCTACATGAAAATATGTAAATGATTTAATCCTTAGTTATTCTATAATTCTCAGTATATTTACGTATATCTAATAGGAATTTCTATACATCATCATATGGTATAGTCAAATTCAGAACCTTATTTAAAATGAAACCAAAATAAGCACAACCGTTTAAATCGGAATATTTAATCCGTTCAATATATGAGATTCATCCCAATATGTTTTTGGCATTTGATCTGAAGCTTAGAAGTGAATGAAGAAATCCAAATAACATTTATATTCTGTCGAATACATTGTCATATCAGTAATTAATGATATGTCAATACAACTACAAAGACTCTCGTTAAAGGCAAAACTGTTTAGAGGACTAGGGGATTCTACTAGACTTTCTATTTTAGAAGCGTTACGAAAAGGAGAAAAAACCACCACAGATATAGTAAAGGAAACAAGTCAGGCTCAATCTAATGTATCGAACCATTTATCCTGTCTCTTAGATTGTGGTCTAGTTCAAAATAGAAGACAAGGCAAGAATATATTTTACAGTATTAGCAACAAAAAAGTTTCAAAACTATTAGAGGAAAGTGATGCGATCCTGTCAGAGATTGCTAGAGGGATTTATGAATGCGTAAATTACAATGAAGAATCAAGAAAGAGGTAGGAATCAAGTGAAAAAGCTTGATGAAATTAAAATGAACGATCAGTTAAGCTCTAAAGGTCTTAGTTGTGACTGCTGCAATGAATCGTCAGTATTACCAAAATCATCGTTAACTCCTAACATGAAACAGAAACAAGAAGAGCAAGGAGATACTGAAGAATATCAAGACATCGAAAAGAAAAAGACGCTGAATGACAAAACCCTCATAGTTATAGGTCTTGTCCTGACGGCAGCAATAGTCATTTTAGAATTAATGCTCCCCGACTCCTTTACAACTGGCTTTATTATATTTGTTCTAGCAACTCCTGTTCAATTTCTATTAGGAAAACAGTTTTACATTCGGTTCTTGAGGGCAATTAAAAACAGGAAAAGAATTACTACTGATACTCTTGTCGTGTTGAGTACCAGTGTAGCATATCTTTACAGTCTATTTACTCTATTATCATTTACAGTATCAAATCAGTTCTTTGAGGCATCATCTTCTGTTCTAACCATTTTCACGATAGGAGAATATCTTGAACGCCGAGTGCTAATAACAACAATCGAATCATTGAAAAGTTTACTTACGCTCAAGCCAAAGGCTGCAGTAGTTATGAGAGGTGAGAGTGAAGTTTCAGTCAATTCTGATGACATAGCAGTTGGTGATATTGTTATCGCAAGGCCAGGTGAGAAAATTGCTGCAGACGGTATAATCGTTGATGGACAATCATCTATAGACGAATCAATGATTACAGGTGAATCAATCCCAGTAGAGAAAAAAATTGGAGATAAGGTTATTGGAGGGACCATCAACAAAAATGGATATATTCAAATCAAGGCAACTAACGTTGGAAGCACTACTGTTCTTGCAAACATCATCGAAATTGTTAGGAAAGCAAGATTGTCGAAAGCACCAGTTCAAAGAATCGCAGATCGAGCTGTTCAATACTTCATACCCATTGTTCTTGTTATAGCAGCAAGCACATCATTCTATTGGTTTGTTGTTGCACATGAACCAATTTCATTTGTGGTAACGGTCTTTGCTACAGTGCTGGTTGTGTCATGTCCATGTGCGTTAGGAATAGCTACTCCAATGGTGATATCACTAGCAATAGACAAAGCGACACGGAAAGGAGTGTTAATAAAGGGCGGAAAATATGTTGAAAAACTTTCATCTATTAATACGATTGTGTTTGATAAAACAGGAACTCTCACTAATGGAAAACCAGAGGTTACTGATATTATCCCGAATAATGATTATAGTCAATCCGAGCTTTTACAATTAGCATCATCTGTAGAAATTAAATCAGAACACCCAATAGCACAAGCAATCGTAAAGAAAGCATCAGAGCAATCAATCAGACAATCAAAGATTTCTAAGTTTCACTCTATATCTGGTTTAGGTGTATTAGCGTCACTTCAAGAAAAGAAAGTATTTGTTGGCAATGTTCTAAGAAAGAGAAATGAGTCTGACCAACAAGTATCAGTTCCAGAACCCATTAAAAATAAAATAATAGACTTAGAATCAGATGGCAAAACAGTTGTTGGAGTATTTGTTGAAGATAACTTGTCAGGCTTGATAGCTGTAGCTGATACTCTGCGAGATAATGCCAAGTATGTAATTACTGAAATTGTAAAAATGAAAAAAGATGTCATACTTATGAGCGGAGATAATAGCAGAACTGCAAAAGCTATAGCCAGAAAACTCGGCATTAATATTATAATGGCTGAAGTATCGCCAGAAAATAAAGCCAGAGAACTAGCAAAACTACAGAATCAAGGTAAGAAAGTAATGATGATAGGTGACGGTATAAACGATGCACCAGCTCTGACTCAAGCTGATATAGGAATAGCAATGGATTCTGGAACCGACGTTGCAATATCATCTGGACATATAATACTTATGAAAAGTGATCTGAACCATATCCTATACACGTTAAAGTTAGGTCAATATGCTCTAAGGAAGATCAAACAGAATCTTGTAATGTCTTTTACCTATAATGTCATAACTATATCGATTGCTGCTGGATTACTATATGGTATTACAAATTCCCTTATACTAACACCAGCACTAGCAGCACTTGGTTGGGTTATAAGTGATACAGCAGTTTTCGGTAATTCTTTACTCATTAGGAAATTTAGGAGTTAATGGTATTCCAGCAATAGCATTCTTCCAATGTACAATTAGGACACTGAGAAGAAGACAGACTTGACCTACATTCATCATGTGTACAGTTACAATCTGCGCATTTCATAACACTAGTCCACAGTCACCAAGTTAAATGTTTTATAAGTTAAGTGGACGTTAATATGATAGATTCGATCAACATAAACCTCAGAAACAACACCATACCATAGAAATATTCTCTGCTAACTGTCCAATCTGTAAAGAGGTGACTGATGTTATAGAAATTGGGAAATGTCAGGGGTGCAAACAAGTAGTTTATGATGTGAATAATATTACTGATGAAATAAAGCAAAAGATGAAAAATTATGATGTACGAGCAGTACCAACTACAATAATAGATGGAGAGATCAAAGTAGTTGGCATACCGAATTTTCCATGGATTTGCGGAGATGATTTGTACAAGAAATTAAGGGCAGAATATTCAATCCACAGAGTTTAAATCTATTTATTTATGAAGCGCACTGTATCTTTATGAGATATGAACTAATTTTAGGTCTATCTTTTTGTGCGATAGTTACCATGTTTACTTTGGAAACACTGGACTCAGTGTTGGCACAAAACGTGACAGGAAGTAATATGACCTCCGTAGCAAACATGACTAATGCCACTTCAGGCGGAAATATGACACGCGGAAATATGACAACATCTGATACAGGAGCTAGCTCTGCGAAATTTCATCTTGAAGAAGGGATGAAAGCCTTGCAAGCTGGAGATACCGAGGCGGCTAGAACTCACCTTATGGCCGCGCAACAAGCTATGTCTAATGCGCCTCCAGATGCAATAAGTCACTTCGAAGAAGGGTTGAAAGCTTTAGACAGTGGAGACAACAATGGCGCAATTATGCATCTCAACTTCGCCAATGAGTCTCTTGGTTAATGGTGATTCATTAACCAAATGTCCTTCAATCTTTTTTCAAAACCTTATTGTTCGTAACGTTTGGTAAGAGATTCTATCCTGCCTCTGTACTTTTCTTTGTAAGCGGCCCCACATTGGGTACAACAAAAGAATCGTTCATAATCTGCAAACCTAAAAACGTACGCCTCTCCTGATATTGTTCCTTCACAGAGATCACATTGAAGCTTTATCCTCATATTTTCTGTATTAGTATTATTATTATTCATGGCGTTGATCTATACGCTTGTGTCTACCTAAAGCATCTATTTAGCGAGTTCAAATCAAAAGACTAAAGTTAGTGCTAAACCAGTGCCAATTTATCGTTGTTATTACACCTATCAAGTTTGTTAGTCGTCATACTTATTCTGAGTTTGATTTACACTTTTTTGACATTTTCTTCGATCCATCTTCTGGCACAACAGCCATCAACCCAAAATTATATCACGTATGAAAAAGAGAGCAACTTTATAAAAGAATTCAAAATCCCGATAGACGAGAGAGGTTTAAAGGGATTAACTACTGACAGTGGGGAGAATGTTTGGTTTTATCATGCAACATCAAACGGTAGCATGATAATGAAAATGTCAAAAGAAGGTGCCAACTTTACCAAATATGTTATTATTGGTAACACTACTGCTGACACTGCCGTAATAAACCTTGCAGGAGGTCAATTACTATTTGATAATACTAGTGATTTAATTTGGTTTACTGATGCTAGAACAAATTCCCTTGGAAAGTTAGATGTGAAAAGCAGCAAGATAGAATTATTCTCAATCCCAACCAACAATTCTGGAATAATGGGACTTGCTCTTTCACCGGACAAAAAAGTTGTATGGTTCACAGAGATAACGGGAAATAAGATAGGAACACTAGACATCGAATCAAACAAAATTTCCGAGTATCCTACGGGAGATAACAGTGGACCTACTTTTCTTACTTTTGATAGTAAAGGCATTTTGTGGGTTACTCTTTCGTATGCCAATAGCATTTTAAGAGTTGAACCTTGGTTACTAATTCCTGGAATAAAAAGTAGTGGGATGTATGCAATTTCTTTAGAAAGACCAGATTTTTTCTCCCCGTTTGGTATAGCAACTGTCCAAGTAAAAGGAATTGAGAAGATGTTTGTATCAGATCATGGTTCTAGCAGAGTTATCGTTGCAAATATAGCTTCTGATTTAAAGAATTATACTTCATATTGGACCTCACCTTCCCAGGCACTTCCAATGTCTCTTCCAAGTCAAGTTGTGTCAGACAGAGCTGGAAATATCTTTTTTCTCGAGCATGGGGGTAACAAGATAGTAAAAATATCCGCTGAAAAGGGAATCATGACTGAATTTGACATTCCTACGGGACCGCTTGCGACTTCGTTATTCTTGGCAGTATCTGAAGATACGAAGCGAATCTGGTTTACAGAATGGGCATCAAACAAAATAGCATATCTTGATAATACTGTGCAGGTGCCATTTAATATGGTGGTCAAAAACAACGAAACGACTTCTACCCATAATGATATCACACCTATAACTCTAAAGGGAGGTGAGTCTTTTTCTGTTAATGTAGCATTAACTCTAGACGAGAACATGTCTTCTCTAGTATTGGCAAATGAAACTGAACTCTCTGTTGTTGGGATGACTGATTCTGGACTTCAAGGAGTCGTATATACATCAAAACCGCCGAGCGTAAATTTGATGGAAGTTCCAGAGAAAGATACGGAGATAGACCTTAACGTACAGAAGGAGAAGGCTATAGCTGGAAACTACACGCTTATGATACGGGCATCCTTATTAGAAAAAGACCGACTTATCTTATCATTACTATATCCACAACTGGTAAAGTTAGATGTTCCTACTAAGCCGTCTGATATCAACAAGATACAAAATTTTGAACAGTTTTCATCAAAAAAAACCGAATCTTCTGATCCGTCAACAATACTATTAAGAAACTTGATTAGGATTGGTGCTATTGCGGTGGTAATAACTCTAATTGGATACTTGATATATCATAATATTGTGCGCAGAACAAAATTCAAAAAACCTAAGAAATAGACATTAAGGGTAGAAAGTATTTACTTATAATATATAAGCACCCTGATTTTACCAATGACCATCGACGAATGATAAAGTTGGATGGGTCCCTGTAGATGATCGGTTGTGAATTAGATTTTGTATAATTAATATTTTTTAGGTTTTTCCAGTCCTTAGCTGGAAGTTGTATTTTTTTGAACATCTTCAATGTTCAGAATCATTTGTTCCTTATCAGTCAAAATGTGATTCTTATAATCCTTTACGTTACTTCCATTTATAGAAAGCTTGACTACTTCACCATGAAGATCTATTCCCCAGATTTGAAGGAATTGTCCTAGTGTATATTTTCTAAATTCATTTGACTCTACATGAATAATACCACTCGAATCATGAGTATGCAGAGGAGACATTCCCTGCATTATCATGCTCGTGTCTGTCATTGTCATTTTCATTGGCTGCATTCCATATTGATCCAAAGAATGGCTGTTCCACAAAGTTGTATTTATTCCGATTCCAGTTGGTACAATGAGGGATTTTCCGTCAAATGTAACATTAAGACTAGGATGTATATGCATTACTATTTTTTTATTTGTATCAATAAAGGAACTGAGAGAAGAATCCAGCTGATAAGTCGGTTTTTCATCAGACGATTCTGAAATTGGTATGATCGTGGAACCTGTCTTATAAGGACTAATATCACCATACGCACTGGTTCCTCTTAAATTCTCATTATTTTTACCATGCAGAGAAACTATAATTACTAGTATACTTACTGCAAGAATCAAGTTACAGAGTGTTCTTTGCATAAGTTTCGAAGTACATTAAAATCTTGGAGATATTTAACTACATGCCTTTACATTTGTAAAGTGTTATGATAAACTGAATCTATTATCAAGGTTTTTTGGAGAGTCTGGAGATGAACACCGGACTGGACATTCATAAATTGAGGAAAATTGTAATATATTGAAAGTCCTACTAGTAATGATATTACAAATATCGCAATGAATAGAGCAGTGAAGTTGTTATCTAAATCCATTCACTCATCATGGCCCTCTCTCAAGATTAATAATTTGGTTGGCAAGTGGAAAGTTACCTAGTAACGCTAGTTGGTTGGTAAAAACAAGTATTCCTACTATAATCAACATAGCTCCCATTGCAGGATTGAAATATTTTAGATATTTTACTATTTTTCTAATTATACCTGTTGCCTGGGAGAAAAAAGCCCCTGTTATTAAAAATGGGATACCCAAACCTAACGAATAAGCCAATAATGAATTATATGCTGCCCCAGGCGACGTCGCGGCTAATGTAAAAATACTTCCCAGTATTGGACCGACGCATGGCGTCCAACATCCTGCAAAGGCAGCTCCAAACACGAATGAAGTAAAATAACTTGTTCTAAATTTTGGTAACTTTGTCATTCGTTTCTCAAAGTTCAATTGCCTTATCTTTGTAGATAGTATCAAGTATACGCCGAACGAAATTATGACAATTCCTCCTACGGTAGTAAGACCATTTTGAAAAACCGTCCCAGCTGAGACAAGAACGGTATTTAAAATTACGCCCAAAACAGCAAAAACAAGAGAAAAACCGAGAACAAAGTACACAGTATTTAAAAAAATATTGATTCTGATGGATCTTTTAATGACGAGTGATTGGCCTCCTGTGCTATGAAGTTCATTGATGGTAGTCCCAGAAAGATATGATACGAATGCTGGCAATATTGGAAGAATACATGGAGACAGAAATGAAGCTGCTCCAGCTGCTGCAGAAACGAGAATACTAGCTTCTACCATTACTAAACAGCTAATCAAAATTCGTATTAATAGTTTTTTCCAAATCACGTCCACATTTCATCAATAACAATAAGGGTACCTGTGAAACTCCTTTTTATATCCCCAACAGCCCCTCGGCAATGTCAGTCCTTAGTTAAGTAATAGGTATCGTATCGTCTAGTTTTTCTTAATGGTTATTTCAATTTACTCTTTACAAATGTAAGCTCAATAACTTAAGTATAGGAATTTTGAATAATAATCATAAGGTGCGTACCACATGAGTTCTGTTCCAAACCATTCAAAAAGGACTGTAGTAAAGATAGGAGGAATGCATTGTGCTGGCTGCGTTAACTCTATCCAAGGATTTGTTTCTGAATTAGATGGGGTAAAGAGAGTAGAGGTTAACCTGGCAACAGAAAAGGCCTCCATTGAATTTGATCCTCTTCAAGTCACACTTGACACAATTGAAGAGGCAATTCAAGAGATAGGGTACAAAGTTGTTTATGAGAAAATAATTTTGAAAGTTGCAGGAATATCAGACTCATCGGATTCACAAAAAATTGAAGATAATTTGAAACAGTTGGAGGGAATAAAATCTATTTCTGTCAACTATGGTAGCTCACAGATAAATGTTGAATATAACACAGCACTTCTCTCACTTTCAGATATCAGGAAAAGGATTACGGACTTTGGCTATGAGGTTCAAAGTGAGGCAACTGGAAGTTCGGCTGAAGATATTGAGTTAAAGAAACTACGTCACCTATTCTACATTGGCATTGTGTTCACTATTCCAATAGTAATATTCAGCTATCCTGAGGTATTCGGATTTATACCTATTAGTGGAACTGATATATCAGCTTATTTGATGTTTGGTTTTGCCTCGATTGTTCAGTTTGTTACTGGTAGCAGATTCTACATTGGCGCTTTTAGAATAGCAAGAATGAAGTCGGCCAATATGGATACACTAGTAGTTCTAGGAACAACCACTGCATATGTTTTCAGTGCATATAATACGTTTCCTACTCCAATATTAAATAATCTGTACTATGATGCAGCTGCGGTTGTCATCACATTTATTATTTTAGGTAAATATATGGAGATGAAGACTAAAGGTAAGACAAGTTCTGTTATAAGGAAACTACTGGAACTTCAACCAAAGACAGCGAAGATAAAGAGGGAAAATGGAGAAGTTGAGGTCCCTATTGAGCTTATTCAATCAGGGGACATCATAGTGGTAAAACCAGGCGAAAAGGTTCCTGTTGATTCTACTGTAATCCTAGGTTCTTCAGCAGTTGACGAATCGATGGTAACAGGAGAATCAATGCCAGTATCAAAGAAGGTTGGTGATCTGGTAATAGGAGGCACGGTTAACCGTGAAGGTCTGATTATGATTAAGGCTGCAAAGGTAGGATCAGATTCTTTTTTATCCCAGGTAGTCAAGATGGTGGAAGACGCCATTGGAAAAAAACCAGCTATGCAGAAGTTAGTGGATAAGTTTGCAGGATATTTTGCATATGCTGTAATGATTGCAGCGGTCTTTACGTTTTCTGTGTGGTATTTTGGAGTATCCGCTGGAGTTGCAGCAATGGCTATTATGCCTGCAGTTGCCATATTGGTGGTTGCGTGTCCATGCGCTCTAGGCTTGGCTACACCGACTGCTATAATGGTTGGAATGGGTAAAGGTGCATCAAATGGTGTCTTATTTAAAAGTGGAGATGCTGTTGAATTATTAAGCAAGGTTTCTGTAGCAATATTTGATAAAACAGGAACTCTCACTAATGGAAAACCCCAGGTAACTGATGTAATTGTCGTAAACGAGTCTGGTTTACCGAACCTTGATCAATTTAGTTCAATTTTAGACCTAAGTAAAGATAAAGCTCTAATTCAGCAATTACGAGCCGAACCCAGTAATGTCGTGGCGTTAACTTTAGCCGCTATCGTTGAGAAAGGTTCAGAACATCCGCTTGGAAAAGCCATAGTCTCATACGCACAAAGTAAAGGTATAAACACTGAGCATTTTGATTTAGATGATTTTGAGACAACAGCAGGACGGGGTGTTACCGCTACGTACAATGGAATGACAATCAATGTTGGCAGTCTTGGCTTTATGCGACATCAAAATATCGATACAAGTAACTCATCAAAAACGATTGAAAATCTTCAAGAAGAAGGAAAGACAACTGTCCTTGTATCAATTAATGGCAAGGTTGTTGCCATCATTGCCTTACTAGACATACCCAAGTCTGGTGCAAAGGAAACTATATCTGCACTAAAATCTCTTGGAATAGAACCAGTTATGCTTACTGGAGATAATGAAAAAACAGCAAGAGAAATTGCACATTCTATTGGGATAGATAGAATATTTGCAGATGTGTTGCCATCAGGAAAAGTGGATGTTGTAGAACAGATACAGAAGGAAGGAAACAATGAGAAAGTTGCAATGATAGGTGATGGACTTAATGATGCTCCTGCACTGACGGCAGCCGATGTTGGAATAGCAATAGGATCGGGAACAGATATTGCGATTGAGGCAGGCGGGGTTGTCTTGATAAGAGATGACATCCGTGACGTAGTTGCGGCCGTAGAAATAGCCAGAAAGACTGTTTCAAAGATAAAACAAAACTTACTCTATGCCTTTGTATACAATATCATATTAATCCCAGTTGCAGCTACAGGGTTACTCTATCCTGCGTTAGCTGGAATCGCCATGGCAGCGAGTTCCGTCTCTGTTACGATGAGCTCACTTGCTCTCAAAAGATGGGTACCTAAAAGTAAGAGGGTAATACAGCCTAAGTATTAGGTGCTTCAAAAGTAAAAGAAATCTAAGCCAAGCTTTAAGGACGAGCTATATAAAATAAAATAGATACGTCATATCTTAACCTGTTATTTCCCAGTATTACGAGGCGGTGGACTTCAAAATTAATCACTCTACAGATTTTTACATGATTAGTTAGTTTTGGTTTGTTAAGGCAGATGAAGTGATAGGCTTTATTGGGCCTATGGTCAGGATCAATTCCAAATGTTATCAAGACGTCTTTATAAATATGTAGGCTTACATATGTAAAGTACATCTCAAGACCGTTTCCGATAAAAAGCATAGTCATTATCATCTTATTGTTACCATATCGAGTAGCGCTTTATTACCAAGTCAATAAATATTTTACACCTGTAAACATACATACTTAAATTTCATATCTTCTATTGTCTAGTATGATATATAGAAAACAAGCTAAATTAGCAGTGGCAGTGGTATCGATAGTATTCGTCGGTATGGTATCTACGTTGCTATTATTATCAACAATACATGAATCATTTGCACAGGTTAATACTAAGACAGGACAGAACAATATGCAGAAACAGTCTGGGATGCATACCGGCTCGATGAATGCCAACATGACCATGGATCAAATGTTGGATACGATGGATATGATGCACAGTATGATGATGAGCATGATGAGGATGATGGCACATAGTGGTGCAATGAATGGCAGTAGTATGACTGGAAGTATGAGCACGATGGATGGAATGCAATGATGATAAAATAGTATTCTCTCGAGTTGACTTATTTGGTATTTAAAATCCACGTAAATTTTTTATTTTGCTGTGGTATTTTTAGTTCACTTTAAATGTTAATATCTAAGAAGCAAAAGAAAATTAACAAGGCAGAGAAGTAACTTTTATGTCTAGTTAAGGTCCATTTCCAGCTATCCCATGACACTACCAATGCGAGATAGATGTAATTTTGGAATAAACATGGGAACACTTTGTTTATATTCTTTGTATTTTTCGCCAAACCTTTTCTCCATCTCTTTTTCCTCTTTTTTAGCAAGATTATAGTAAAGGAAAACCAAGATAGGCCACATTACCATTGTGGGAATCGTAGGCCAATGAATCAACCATCCTACTGTTATTAGAAGAAATCCAAGATATTGTGGATGTCTCAATAGACGATATGGTCCTCTGATTACTACATCCTTCGACCGATAGATCGGTCTCCAACCAGCTATGACAAATAATAAACCTGTTCCAGTTATAATATATCCAATTGGCATGCCTATAGAAGTCATGTAATCAAGAAAAGTATTCTGAAATAAAACTTTACCAAAATAAGATGATATAAAATATATAGTAAGTGGAAATCCAAACATCTCTGTAAATAACGCTATTATGAATGCTGCATATGCACCATGGGTTCGCCAATTAACGTTCTTTTTAAAGGGAATAAATAGAAGAAACGCCGCGAAAAGTATGACACCTGACAGAACTAGATCCCACCGTCCAGTATAAAGTGATATTTCTTGCAGCAAGTAGCTGCCTATTTCATATGGATTCAAGTTCATAAATACCTTCTATAGTTTTACTACCATACGACTTTACTATGCATGAATAGTAGTTAGGATGAATTTTTGAACTTCCTGTTGGATGTCTCCTGTGGCGGATTAAAATTAGGAGTTTAATCATTATTGGTTTTCAGCTCAGCACTAGTAGGTTCTACACCTGATACCTTACCATTACTCCCAGTATCTTTATTTTCGTAATAAAGGCGATCATGGTCATGGTCATGATTATGGTCATGTTGACAACATGTACCACTATTTGCCTGTAAGTTAGCTTTGTGTTTATTTCTTGAAAGTCTACTACTAAGCCACATTCCTCCTCCCATTGCAGCGCACATTAGTGGACATGCAGCAAATCCAGCCAGCGCAGGTAGGGTCGCAGCAGCTACAATATTTGTTGTGAAAATCAGAAAATATGATGAGACTGCAATTCCACCTGCGACTAATGAGAAGATTATCATCTTCTTTCTGGTAATTTTACCGCTGTTACAACAACTCATATACAATTTACACAATCATCTATTATTATGCATAACATTAACTTTTACCATTCTTTGCCACATGTTCTGCTCCCGCTCCTGCTCCTGCACCAAATTCAGAGACATGAATTACAACGGTTGTTGTATCAGGTAAGGTGATACTCTGTTCGGTTGGGTTAAGCAAAGCAACATCAGTTATAGCTGTGCCGTTCTGTTGTGGTATGTCAGCATGATACATACATACAGTGCCTAGAACTGACAGCTCGTCAACACGTGTCAGGTTAAGTGGCGATACATCTGGTGCTATCCCTCCAACTACCTTCACAGTTGTATTTCCTCCAGCGTCACAAGGTAAGTGTGCCGCCACATGACCAACAGATATAATCGATGGTGTTGAGTCGTACAAGTGAATGAAGCTCTTTGAAGGGATCGTTTTACCATCTAAGAGAACTGTAATTGAGTCTTGCCCTTGTGAGGAAGTAAATTCTTTCTTCATCTCCTGACCTTTTGCGTAGAGAATAGGACTGTTATTATTATTATTTATTGCAATAGCTATTGCTAAAACAGCAAGTGCTAGGTATACTCTTAATGCTATCTTTTGCATACAGTAAATACCCAAGGATGGATATATTTAACTAGGGTACTTTACATTTGTAAAGAAATCACCTCCCCCTACGCCAAAGTTGCCAATCAATAATTAATGAACACAATGACTCTTTACCACTGTAAATGCAAAGAATAATTTAGAAGTTTGGAGTGAATTTAGTGAAATAACTTATTATGTTAATTAAATATTACTTCGAAATAAAAAGGCGATTTATTTGTTATTTTCTATAGTGCTCCTTTCTCTGTTCGTTTGTTCAAATTTGTTCTTGTCGATTATTTTGTTCTTCCATTTCTTCTAATTCTAGACACGATCTAGTAACGTATCATTAACAAAGTAATTTTATTCATGAATTTCTACTCCTCTATTCAATTGACGCGGGCTTACTCAATGGAATTACTTCTGACTCCCAAGGAAATGCAAGGTTCTACCCTTCAACGAACAGCATATTGGCCTGATTCATTGAATTTATAAGAAATAATTTCATTCCCATCTGCATTATGTATTAGTCGTGTTGATGAATCTATCTACTTTAAAACCCGAAAGATTTCAGTCATCTTTTTTATTAGTCATGGTCTACATCTACTAATCGTTTAATTGCCATTTTTGATTACGCGTTAAACTTTGATGGATCCTTGTCAAATCTGGCTTTACAATTTGGGCAACAGAAATAAAATACTGTCCCATCTACCGTTGACTTCACAGTAGTCGTCTTTTCATCAACCTCCATTCCGCAAACAGGGTCTTTTTCCATTTTTCCCTTTCAATCTTGTGCACTCTTAAATTTAAGAATTATCCTTTACAAATGTCAACTGAAATTGAGCCTGCCTTCACATGGTAATTTGGTTTGGGCTATCGGAGACCATGAATAAAGTTTACGTTTGTAAACTACTATACATTAATACATCTTTTTAATATCTAAAAAGGTACAAAATTGGCTGGTAAAAAAGGGGAGGATCGTAGTTACTTTGCTGTTAAACGTAGACATAGAAAAAGAAATGTAATGATAATTATTCCCATAGTAGTGACAGTGGCTATTACATTAGTTGTCTTGGCCTTTATGTCTGGTCCTACTTTACCTAGTAGTAAAATGGTATTGCATAATCATGCTACACTCAAAGTCATTTCCAATGGACTGGTCATAACAGTTCCAGCCCACATAGGTATGGTTCAAGTAGGAAAAGCTGAAGACCCACTCTTATATGCGGATCATTCTCTAGACAAATATGGAATGCAAGGTATGTCTCCACTACATACCCACGATGATAAAGGAACAATTCACGTTGAATCAAATACTGCCCGAGACTACACGTTGGGTGAATTTTTAAATTTATGGCGTGGATTGGATGTTTCAGATAAAATAATTCAAGCTACTGTAAATGGTAATCCAGTATCTGATTTTAGAAACGTTATCTTAAATGATGGCGAGAAAATCGATCTGGAGATTAAATCCTAAAAAGTTCAGTATTATTTAGTAAGTGAAAGAACTACTTTACAAGAGCTTCTATTCCACCTTTGTATTTCTGTTTATATAGTGTCAGACACGAAGGACAACAGAAGTGTCTCTCATAGGGACCTACTTTAAGTACTTTTGAATTTTTGATAATATCATTCTCACAAAAATCACATTGCATCTTTATAGCGATTCCTTCTTTCAGTGGAATTAATTGGCTTTCCTTCACAGTTCTTGTTATTATATGATAAGTGAGAGATTGTATTTCTTTAATTATTGCAATCTTCTTCCTAATTATTTCTTCTAGTCGATCAGGAGTGTCAGTATTTAATTTAACTAAGATGTTAGAATCACCTGTCATAAAGTAGATACTTTTTACTTCTGGAACTAAGTCGAGCACTCTCGCAACATTGGTAGTTTTTGACAGTTTTCGTATTTTAAGAAGTAGGAAGGCAGATATTTCTTCGTTCTGTATCTTGGCCATATCTAAGATGGGCACTATGCTCTTAATTACGCCGGTTCCCATTAGCTTACTGTAATGGGATTCAACTGTTGGTGTACTTACTCCTATTTCTTTTGAGATCTGTCTAAAGGATTTTCTGCCATCCTGCATCAAAGAATTGATAATTGATATATCTATTTTGTCGAGTTTTGCTTCCACATTTCATAACTGTATTGAACTTTTAATAATTCTTCTGAAAATACTGCTTTCTCTACGATCAGCTGTTTTTTATCTTTGATACTGAACTTTAAAAGATCGCCTTGGTTGAAATCTAATATTCTAGCTAATTGTCTAGGAATGCATAAATTAAGACTATATTCATTTGGTTTTGTAACTCTTCTAATTTCTGTATTTAATGCTTGTTGACTCATAACTCACTACAATCTTTAGAATGAGTTGGTATGTTATATGAGAACTAATGTTAGAAGTATACACAAAGATGATTTATTGAGGTTTTCTCATTAAGTAGAAAGAAAAGAACGTACTATACTAAGAACATTCGCCATTAGTGGAGTATAAGTTCTTGTAAGTTCTAGGAAACCCTTAATTTTGGATTCGTTTGATTCATTTGTAATTTTTTGTAATTCTTTGGTCAACGTATTATCATATGAGAATTTTGAAGATTCTTGAATTACCTTTTCAACAAAGTCTATTCCGTTTTCATTTATCTTGATTCCTGGCAACGGTTCGCTACGAGTAACTTTTGTACCAGATATTAGATTCTTCTTATGGAGATATAGTATGTTTCGATAAATCTCGTTTCTTTCTACAGTTATTTTTAAGTCATTAATCAAATCATTTGTATTTACGTAAGATTC
>Ga0184640_10000044_pt1 | contig 26905 bp, 20 predicted proteins | sample PLM31_200_b2_FD_133161 | JGI IMG/M metagenome (GOLD analysis project Ga0184640, IMG submission 133161) | Groundwater sediment microbial communities from an aquifer in East River, Colorado, USA - PLM3-1_200_b2 | ecosystem: Environmental > Terrestrial > Soil > Riparian zone | place: USA: East...
ATCACTTCCACCTCTTCGCCTTGTTCCAATCCATCCTGATTCATTTCGATGCGCACCATGCCGTCGGCTTTTACCAGAGTGAAGATCGCGCCGGATTTGCTAGGTAAAGGCGTCGCGATAACACGATCTGATTCTCGCTCTAATGTGACGCGAACGTAATCCTCGCGGCCGATTTGCGAGGCGATGTTGGTCTTCAAAGTCGCCCGTACGCTTCGGGTGAAGCTTTGAAGCGTTTCGACGCTCTCGCCGCCCAAGCGACGAATCAACGGCGCCGCGAAAAGATCGAAGATCACCAGCGCCGAGACCGGATAACCAGGCAGACCAAGAATTGGTTTGCCGCACGCCTTGGCGAAAATCGTCGGCTTGCCCGGAGCAATGGAAATACCGTGAAAAATAAACTCCGAATCGGGGAAAGACAAAATCGTCTCCAGCGCAATGTCCTTTGCGCCCATCGAGCTGCCGCCGGAAAGAAGCACGACATCGCTCCACTCCAACGCTGCGCCGATTGCCTTGGTTAATTCGCCGCGATCGTCACGGATCACGCCCCAGTCTTTTAGCTCGCCGCCAACTTCTTCGATCAAACCGGCGAGAGAATGCTGATTGATGTTTCTTACTTGTCCTGGCAGCGGTTCCGTATCCGCGTCGACGATTTCATCGCCGGTGGAGATCAACGCCACCCGCGGTCGTTTAAAAACCGATATTGAAGAAATGCCGACGCCGGTCAACGCGCCGAGATCATGCGCCCGCAGCCGGCGCCCGCGCGGAAAAACCAATTCGCCCTTTTTGATATCGTCGCCGATCTGAATGACGTTTTGCCATGGCGCGACGCCGCGATGAATCTCCACGAGCGGTCCGGCCACCTCTTCGGTGTATTCGACCATGACGACCGCATCGGTCTCGGGCGGCATCATGCCGCCCGTTGAAATGCGCATGGCTTCACCGGTCGCGAGCGATTGAGTCGCTTCTTTGCCCATCTCGACGACGCCGGCGAGTTTTAAATACGCCGGCAAGCTATGACTCGCGCCGAAGGTATCCTTTGCCTTAACGGCGTAACCGTCCATGGCCGCGCGATGGAAATGCGGCAGGTCGACGGCGGAATGAAGATCTTCCGCGAGCGCGCGGGCGCGCGCTTTCACGGAGGGAATCCGTTCCTCGCCCACCGGCTCGACCGTCAGCAACAGGCGGAGCGCTTCCCGCGGAGGCAATACTTTGAAAAAAGTCTGTGCCATCTGATGGCGAATCATAGACAGAAGAATCCGCCGGAATCAAACCGCAGACCGAATAGAAGTAGCGATCGTTTTGGGGTGTCATGCTGAGCGCAGACTGTGTAAAAACTCCGTTCATGGTTCGACTAAGCTCACCACGAACGGAACCAGGCCACCAGAAATCAACTACTTGACCGCTCGCCCTGAGCTTGTCGAAGGGTTGTTGTCGAGTTTTCACGAATCTGGCGCGGCGAAACATCTCGACGTGCGTTTCGTGACCTTATAGGAACGAGACCCGAACCTCGTTAAGCGCAACCATGACTTGACAGTCCGATAACTAAGGCAGAAAATCACGCCCGCAATTGATCGAGGAAGGAGCGTGACGATGAAGCTACAAAAGGTTTACCACATGGGCATTCCGGTAGATAACTTGGATCGCGCCAAGGAGTTCTATACCAAGGTTTTGGGCATGGAATATCTCGACCGAGTCGGCGGCAATCCGAATAATCCTGATGCCTTGCCGATTCGCGGCGTCGTGCAAAAACTCGACCGTTTGCGCTGCGGCGACGACGACATCGTGCTTTTCGAGCGCCCGCGTCCCATCAATCGCGACGCGCTGGACGAGGATGGGATTTATCACCAGGCGTTCGACATGGCCTGGGAAGATTACGACGAAGCGTTGAAGACCGCTAAAGACGTCGGCAAATTTCATCGCAGCGTCGAACGCGACAGCGGCAACACCATTTACATGTTCGATTCCGAAGGCAACTATCTTGAACTACACTTTCCTAGACCCGGCGGCAGGCGCACTCGGCAATAGCATTGAAACCAGCATCACGAGGCAACCGATGAAACAACCCGTCAAACTATCCATCGGCGCAACTTCCAAGCGCGTCGACATCGCCAACGTCGTAGGCTTTACGTTTTTTAACAACGTCGAGCTGCCGCGCCAATCGCAACTGAACGTGGCCATGGGCTGGCGCGACTCCGAGCTCGGCGGCACAGGGCCGGCCATTCTCGTCGGCAAAAAGAAGTGCGATTTCGGATTCGGCAATCCGGTGGGGCTTTCCGCAATGGCGTACCTCGGTCGCGGCTTCTATAAGAAAAAGATTCCCCTGCGGGCCATCGGTGTGTTCCCAACTTGGGACCGGCTGATCTTCGCCGTGCGCAAAGGGATCGGCATCGAATCGCTCGATGACGTCAAGAAACAAAAATATCCCCTGCGCATCTCGACACGCCGACGCGATAAGCTTCAAACTACCGTCTATGCCATCGAGGAAGTGCTCAAGGTCTACGGCATGAGGTTTCGCGATATCGAGCGTTGGGGCGGAAAAGTGATGCAAGCGCCAAACCCGAGTGGTCCGGATCGCAGGGATCATATCCAATCCGGCAAGGCCGACGCCGTGTTCGACGAAGGGGTAAAAAGCTGGGGACAAACGGCGCTTGACGCAGGAATGCGTTTTTTGCCGATCGACGATCAAGCCGCGCGCCATATGCAAAAAATCGGTTTCCCAAGCGCCATGCTGACGCGCCAGCACTATCCAAAGCTGGATGAAGATATCCAGACCGTCGATTTCAGCGGCTGGACTTTTTTCTGTCACGCCGATCTTCCATCCAATATAGCCTACAACATGGCCAAAGCCGTCGACCTCTGCCACGAGCAAATCCCCGTCGACCACTTCGACAAACGGCCGATGACGATGCTTGAGTTCTGCCGCGGCGGCGAAGCCGGGCAATTGAATATCCCGTTGCATCCGGGGGCTAAAAAGTACTTCAAGGAGAACGGGTATCTATAACCCACGCTATCAATGACCGATGACGAAGCTCTCGAACGCGCAGTCAATGTTTATGGTGGGCTTGCTTTGTGTGATGGCAAGCAATCTCCTTGCAATCACGCCTTTTGTCGGTGCGCAAACCGTGGAATCTAGATTGGCCGCATTGGAAAAGCTCCCGCCGCAGGAGCGCCAGCAACGTTTGTACGAGTCGGCGAAAAGCGAAGGCGAAGCGGTGATCTATGCCAACATGGACGTCTCCGCGATGAAACCGCTCACCGAAGGATTCATGAAACGCTATCCGGGCACGAAAGCAGCTAGCGTCCATTTTTCCGGAGCTGCCATCATCACCCGCATCGATTCCGAAGCACGAGCGGGAAAGCCTTTGTCCGATGTGGTTTTGAGCGGGCAGTTGGGCGTGTTAGCACTGATCGATAAAAAAGTCGCCGCGCGTTATCGCTCGCCCGAGCGGGAATTTTTCCGGGAAGGATTCAAGGACAAAGACGGTTTGTGGACGGCTTACATGACCAATGTCATGGTCAGCGCTTACAACACGCGCCAAGTGAAGAAAGAGGAAGCGCCCCGCGCGGTGGAAGATCTCCTAAAACCGCGTTGGAAAGGCAAGCTGACGATGGACAGCCAGTCTTACGTCTGGTTTGGCACGATCCTCCAGTATCTCGGCGAGGAAGCGGGATTGCGTTTCATGAAACGGCTCAATGAGCAAAATATTTCGCACCAGCGCGGCCGGCGTCTTATGACGCAGCTGGTCGCGGCGGGCGAATTCGACATGGCGGTGGAGACGAATTTGAATTCCGTGCTCACTTTGAATAAACAGGGAGCGCCGCTATCGTTTGCGCCGGTCCAGCCTTATTTTTTGAGCCCCAGCCTCGTGTTCATGAGCGCCAGTGCGCCGCGGCCTTATACCGGTGCGTTATTCATCGACTATCTACTTTCAGAGGAAGGACAAAAAATCGTTGTGAGCACCAATCGCATGCCCGCGCACATGAAAGTGAAGTCGCCGGAGAGCCAACTGCTGGAAGGCCAGGACGTGCGCACGCCGGACATTTTCGATATAGGAAGGCGATACCAGGCGATCGGCAATCGTTACAGAGAGATATTCGGAGGCGCGCGTTAAATTAAACGTTCAAACCGTTCAAGAAGTTCCAGCCGTTCAAGCCGTTCGGGAAATGATTTGAACATTTTGAACCATTGGAACGCTTTGAACGAAATTTTTTGATGATCCAAGGAAGGAACCAGCTATGGCAAATAAACCTCGCATCACCCTCGGCCTCCCCGACCATCCGCGTTGCCAGGCGATCATCGACGGCAAAGTCGGCATCGAAGGCTATGAACTTGAAGTCGACCCGAATTTCGTTTCTTCCGGCGAGCGCCATTACAAATATCTGCACGGCGAGTGGGATGTCGGCGAGGTCTCGGCGGCGAGCTTACTGCGCGCCATTGAGAAAGGGCAACAGTTGCTCGCGATTCCGGTCTTCTTCGAGCGTGGGCCGCGCCAGCGCAATATTTACCATTGTGAAAATCACCTAAAGCATCCGTCGGAGCTGAAAGGCAAAAAATTCGGCTGCTTCCGCTACGGCGCCACCGCGGTCGTGTGGGCGCGCGGTTACTTGCTCGACGCGCACAACATCAAAACCACCGACATGCAGTGGTTCGTCTCAGGCAGAGAAGTTTTCATCGGTCACGAGCTGCCGGTCAAAGTGCAGCGCATTGAGCCGCCGCCGCCGTTCGGTGGCGAAAAGCTCGTCCTTTCTAAAATGCTCAGCGAAGCGGAGCTGCACGGCGCCGTGGTTCCTGGGGACAATGGCTACGCCGGATTCTTCGGCGGCGGCGAGACACCGAAGATGATGGCTGCCTATCCAGGCGTGAAACCGCTCTTTGAAGACAATCAGGAAATCATCGATTATGTGAAGAAGACCGGCATCAATCCGATCATGCACGTGCTGTCGATTCGCCGCGAAGTCGTCGATCGCCACCCGGATTTCCCGGCGAAATTGACGCGCGCGTTTATGGATGCTCGTGACGTCGCCGCGTCTTACATGCCGGCCGAAGAGATCGCCGGCTATCAGAAAGAGCGCGACATGCTCGGCGAAGATCCATACGCTTACGTGATGGGTGAAAACGAAAAAGGCTCTTTGGCCGCTCTCAATCGCTACCAGATCGAACAAGGGCTGATGAAAACCGTGTTGCCGATGGACGATCTCTTTATCGGTCATGTGTGATCAGGGATTAGCAGCGTGATGACCCGACCAGTATTTTTCTTATTTGTCTTATCGGTCTTATCGGTCGCAGCCGTTCAAGGCACGACTACAAGCGCCGCGACCGTCGAAGACTCCGCCAAAGCCGAGAGCGAAGTCGTCCTCTACAGCTCGCTCAACAACGAGCAGATAGTGACCATCGTCGACGCGTTCAAGAAAAAGTATCCGTCCATCAAGCCGTCCTTCTATCGCGGCACCAGCGAGCGAGTCTTGCAACGCGCGGTCACCGAAGCCAAAGCGGGCCGCTTCGCCGTCGACGTCGTGACGTCGGCGGGCTTTCAAGTCCAGCTCATGAAAGAATCAGGCTTGACCCAACGATTCGTTCCGCCGGAAGCGTCCGCTTTTGATGAAGGTTTTAGAGATCCGGACGGTCACTGGATCAACGTTCATTCACTGCTCAATTCGATGGCCTACAACACTCAACTCGTGCGCCCGAACGAAGCGCCCAAGAAGTACGAGGATCTCCTCGCGCCACGATGGAAAGGCCGGCTCGGAGTCAACCTCCAAGACCCGGAGTGGTACGTAAACTTACAAAGGCGCTGGGGCAAAGAAAGGGCGCGCAACTTTTTGAAGGCGCTCGCGGCCCAGCAGCCGGGAATACGCGACGGCCATAACATCACGGCCCAACTCCTCGCCGCCGGGGAATTTCACGCGGTAACGAACACCTACGCGCACATCGCCGCGCGCATCAAAGGCCAAGGCGGCCCCGTTCAGTATGTTTTCGACGAGCCGGTTATAACCTACGTTCATCCCATCGCGTTGGTCAAAGCAGCACCGCATCCGAACGCAGGAAAATTGCTCATGAGTTTTATACTGTCCACCGAGGGACAGCGAATGCTGCGCGACCAAGGGAGAATTCCCAGTCATCGCGACGTCGATCCGCAGGTATTTTCGCTGCGCAACATAAAGCTGTTTGCCAGTGATCCGCGTTTGGCGAAAGAATACGGTCCGGCGGGTGAAGAGATGCGCGCGATCTTCGGCGTGAGATGAAGAGAAGCAATGCGGATATCAAAGGTAACTTAGAGCAATCAGATCGCTTTTAGCAATAAAGGTAGGTTTTTTCGCTGTCATCTCGAACGAAGTGAGAGATCTCGACTTGTCATGAGCTGAGGCGAATGATCTTAGGATTTCGCCTTGGAGTGACACGGGATACAGAAAGGTTTTTACCCCAATGAACCTATTTCCCTCCCAACGCGCTACTCCCCTCCCCGGCGGCTACATGGGGAAGATCCTGCGCGTCGATCTCACCACCGGTACGTTACGCGATGAAATTCTGCCCGAAGAACCGATTTTAAAAAGACTCATTGGCGGCCAAGCGCTGGCTCTCTACATTTTATTGAACGAGCTGCCGTTGAACGCAACGCCCTTTGGTGCGGAGAACATCGTCGTGATGATGACCGGACCGCTCACCGGCAACGGCTTTACTCCGGGTGGAACGAAGATGACGGCCGTTTATTTAAGCCCGCTCACGGGCACGACGTTGGGCCGCGGCGCCACCAGCGGTTACTGGGGAACTTATCTCAAGGCCGCCGGATACGATGGCATCATTCTCAATGGCGCATCGCCGAATCCGGTCTATCTTTACATCGACGAAGGCAAGGCCGAGCTGCGCGATGCGGCAAATTTCTGGGGTCTCGGCACCCGCGCAACCGAAGATCGCCTGCGCGAAGCGGTGCGCCGTCCAGAAGCAAAAGTTCTTTGTATCGGCCCCGCTGGTGAGAACTTGAATCGTGCCGCCATGCTCGCCAACGATTACAATCACTTTGCCGCGCACAGCGGCGGCGCGGTGTTGGGCTCTAAGAAACTAAAAGCAATTGTCGTCCACGGCACCAAGCGCCCGGGTTATCGCGACAAAGCGAAATTGGTCGACGCCGGCTGGCGCTGGCGAAAAACTCTGGAGCAGCACGACGTCAAAAAGAAAAAAACCAAGTACGGCCACGGCGAAGCCTGGGGCGCGCTGAATAATTTGAATTGGCGCAGCACGGCGCTCACGCCGGAGCACATCCAGGGATTCGGCGAAAATGACGTCGTGCTTCGCCCCTGTTTTCAGTGTGCTCGTATGTGTCCCTGGGACGCGACGATCGGCGAAGGCCGGCACAAAGGCACCCAGCTTCATTTCAACGCCGGCGGCGAGTGGCTCGATGCGTTTTTCAATCTCGGCATCAAGGGCAACTCGGCTCTTTATCTCGCTGAGCGCATCAACGATCTCGGTATCGAGTGCAGCCATTTTTCTTGCGGCGCCGGCGTCGCGTTTGAAGCATGGGAGAAAGGCCTGCTCGGTCCGGAGAAGACCAATGGTGTGAAGCTCGAGTGGGGTAACGTCGACTCTGTGGAAAAACTGCTCGACATGGCGACACGGCGCGAAGGATGGCTTGGCAATCTGCTCGCCGAAGGGCCGAAGCAACTCGCGGAAGCCATCGGCGGCGACGCGCCCAAGTGGGCCGTGCATACCAAAGGTGGTACGCCGGCGATGCACGAGTGGCGCCCGATGCTCGGCCAAATGTTGCGCGAGCTGGTCGCTAGCGGCGGCATGAAACCGCAAGGCGGCGGCTCGACAAAACCGCCGCCGGATCTTCGTTATCGTGAAGATTGGGGCCCGCTGAGCGCCGACAATCCGGACGGCTGGGCCTGGTCGCACGTTCTCTCAGAGCAATACCGGCAATTCACCGGCATCTTCGGTGGCTGCTGGTTCGCGCAGATGAATCAAAAGCCGGATGGACTTAACAGCATCGTCGACGCTTTCAATGCGATCACCGGCTGGAATTTTTCGATGGATGAAGCTCTCGACGCCGGCCATCGCAGCATGATTTTGCAAAGCATCTTCGGCACCCAGCGCGGCTGGATCGCCGACTTCGACTGGCAAGACGTGGGGCCGAGATTTTTAGAGCCGATCCCCGATGGCAAGTACAAAGGCTTCACCATCGCCAAATGGCTGCCGGATTTAGTGTACGAATATTACCGATTATCGGGCAGACACGAACGCAGCGGAAGGCCGTTCAAAGACACGCTGGAGAAACTGGGGTTGGAAGAGTTCATGGAGTGGAGCCAGTTGGATTAGAAGCACGAGCGTCTCGTATCGACTCTTTTGGTTACTCTCATTTTTAATCTCTTAGATCCTGATTTTCTTCCCTCGACGGGGAGAATCAAAGAGAGAGTGAAAAATCTGCCGCGCTGTACTCTGACAGGAGCCCATCTCAATCTTCCCCCGTCGGAGACTGTGTCGCAATCCGAAAAATCGCGCCCGCGTCATCCTGAGCCCCAGCGAAGGATCTGCTTTTCTTCCGTACTCGTGTCAAATCGGCGTTGGTGTTCCGAAACTACAAAACCAAAAAGCAGATTCTTCGTCGCTCCACTCCTCAGAATGACATTGCGACACAACCTCTCAAGGGGGAAGAAGTATTTCGAGCAACAACTGCAGACCGAAGGCTCTACTGTTCCAACCTTACGGAAGCGTTTCCAACAACCGGCTCGCACCTTTGATCGGATTTCTCACCCGCAACTTTTTCTGCACGTACCACACGCGCGCGGCGACGGGATGAACCACGGGCACTCCTAAATCGTTTTCCACCGCGACGATGTCTTTGACTTGCCACGCGCCCGAACCGAGTAAATAAATCCCCTGCGCCGCCGGATGTTTATTGAATGACGATTTAAGATGTTGGTAAATCGTTTCGGTGGAAATCCCGTCCGCCTCACCGGGCGAGGTGTCCATGCCTTCCATGCCGAGCACTTCAAAACCAGAGTCAGTGAAATAGCGGGTAAATATATCGTTCATCTTTTGGTCGCGATAGTAAGTGCAGCCGACGAACTTTTTGATGCCCAATGCGCGCAGCGCTTCGGCTTGGGTCATGCCTGAGGTAAAAATGGGAATCTTGTATTTGTTTTCCCATCCGCCGACGATTTCCTGCTCGGCCTTGTAGCCGCGCACCATGAACGGCGGCCCTCCCTCGGGATGAATTAGATCGACGCCGATCTCGGCCAGTTCGGCGACTTTAGCGTTGTAATTTTCTAATGCGCCGAGGTAGCCCTGCTCCGAATGCTCTTTGATCCCGGCGTACATCGGAATGCAACCTACGCCTTCCGGCAAAAGGCGAATAAACTCCACCAGCGAGCCGGAGCCGTAAGTTGGTTTTACTACACCGACCGTTCCACGCCATGTTCCTGATGCCATATAAAACCTCCTTACCTGCCTGATAAGTTTGACCGATATGCTAGTCGTTACCAGTGACAAAAGACAAGCGCTGCCGGTGCGATTTTACCATCACCCCCAAGATCGATTTTCTATCCTCGATCCTCGGCCCTAATCTTATTGACGGCCACGAAAGTTAAGTGATACACCACCGCTGATAGAATTCGTGTGACGCTAGAAAGGGCTCTGCATGGCTACGAACCCGACTGAAACTTTGACTCAGCAATACGGTAACCTTGTCCCGACAGGACGGCTGAAAGACGGCAAGCCGCGAAGCATTTTGTTCGACGCGACCAAGTGCATCGGCTGCCGCCACTGCGTGCAGGCGTGCAAAGATTGGAACGACCATGACCGCACCAGTCTTTATAAACTTTCCAGCACTACTTGGATCACCATGGAGCCGCCGGTCCTCGAGGGGCTCTCGCCGCTCTGGGCGCGCAATAGCTGTATGCACTGTAGCTTCGCCGCCTGCGCCGCGGTTTGCCCGGTGGAAGCGATCACGAAATACGAAGAAGGTCCCGTCGTCATCAACAAAGATGTCTGCATCGGCTGCGAGTACTGCATCCATGCCTGCCCCTGGGAAGTCATCACTAAGGACGAAATCACCGGCAAAGCGAGCAAGTGCACTATGTGCAGCGATCGCATCAGCGAGGACAAACAGCCGTTTTGTGTTCAGGCGTGTCCAGTCAGTGCCCTCGATTTCGGATTCTCTGAAGAGATTTCGGACAAAGCGAAGAAGCAGGCCGAAGCCGTAGGCGGTTACACCTACGGCGAAACAGAAGCCGGCGGCGGCAATGTCGTCTACGTGCTAAAAGAGAGCAAAGAGAAATACGGCGTGCGCAACATTGGCGAGCAGAAATTTCCCAAGCACAAAATTCCGCTCGGCCTGATGCTCAAAGATCTCTTCACGCCGCGCTGTGGTATTCCGGGCAAATTGCGCGCGCTTTATCTGGCCATCATTCACCCGAAGCGGCTTATCTATCGATATTTTTCGTGATGCCAACCAAAAGACTACTTACTATCGACCGACCGTCCCCTTTGAAATGTAAGGGCACGGCATGCCGTGCCCTTACGAAGCCGCCGTCATTACGCCAACGCGGAGCCGGAGTGTGAATGTTCGAACCCAATTCTAACCGAGCGCGATGCCGAATCTTTGCGCTTCTGATTTCGAGTCTCGTATTTTCACCAATCGCCCGCGCTGAAAAAGTCCGCACGGCCATCCCGCAAGCCAATCTCAATTATCTGTCAATTTTTACCGCCGACGCCAAAGGATATTTTCGCGACGAAGGCCTCGACAACGAGACCGTCGTCATCGGCGGCCCGCTTTCGATAGCCGCGCTTCTCAGCGGCGACGTGGACTTTAGCGGCGCGGGCGGCAGCGGCATGCGCGCCGCGATCAAAGGCGCGCCGGTCAAAGGGATCATGTTCCAAACCGACAAAGTGACTTTCTATCTCGTCGTCGATCCAAGCATCAAAAGCGCGGCTGATCTCAAAGGGAAGAAAATCGCCATCGGCACGCCGGGCGATACCCAAGACCGGATCATGACCATGTTCGCCGAGCGCGGCGGCGTCGCGGCGCGCGACATCATCCGGATTTCCACGGGCGCGGACACCAGCACAAGAGTCATGGCGGTCAAGTCCGGCGCCGCCCAGGCGACCACGGTGGATCCCGGCGGCCTCGTCTTCGCCCAAAAAGAAGGGCTGGTCTCGCTCGGCTTTCTCGGCGATCTTTTTCCCATGCCTTTTCAAGGTTTCGTTACCATCGAGAGAAAAATCAGAGAAAATCCGGCGCAGATCAAACGCTGGCTCAAAGGCGCGATTCGCGGTCTCATGTTCGTGCGCGACAGGCCGGAGGAAGCGGTAGATCTCGGCAGCAAAAAACTTCAGCTCGGCAACGCCACACGCTCGATGGTCGTCGAGGGCGTGAAAAACTATCTGCGCGCCTTGCCGCCGGGCGTTCCCGGCCTGCCGACCGCCGAGGGCATTAAAAACTTTCTCGAATACGACATTAAAATCCCGCTGCAGATCAAGGACGTCATCCCGCCGGAGCGCTTGCTGAGTTTGCAACTCGTCGAAGAGGTAAAAAAGGAATTGGAAGCCGCACAAAGGAGAACGCCAAGATGACTTCGGAAAAAGATTTACGCGAACAGTTGGCCACGTGCACGCGCATTTTTGCCATGCAGGGCATGATCGGTCTTTTCGGTCATGTCAGCGTTTTTCAGCCCGAAACGAAAACGGTTTTTATCACGCCGGGCATGGGTTCGGACAAAGGCAGTCTGCGCCCGGAAGATATGGTGCCGGCGAATCTCGACGGCAAGCCGCTCGCAGGCAAAGAGGGTCCGCCGGTGGAATGGCCGATTCACACGGCGCTGCACGCTGCGCGCGCCAACGCCCTTGCCGTCGCTCACCTGCACACGCCGAACGCAACGCTATTCGCTATCGCCAAGCGCGAATTCCGTCCGGTTACGCTGCAAGGCGCTATGTTTAACGACGGCGTACCGCTCTACCCGGAGGCGCAGTTGATTACCAATCCGCAGCGCGGCAACGCGCTCATGAAGGTGATCGGCGACAAGCGCGCCGCGCTGTTGCGCGGCCACGGCATCGTCGTCGTCGGCCAAAATCTTCAAGAAGTTCTCTACACCGCCCTGGTATTGGAAGACGACACCAAAAAAACTTTGCAGGCGTCGACGCTCGGCGAAGTCGGCACGATCAGCCCCGAAGAGTGTCGCGAATTCGGCGCCGAGATCGCGCTCGAGCGGCGCGCCCAAAGGGCGTGGAATTATTTCTGCAGTCTCGAAGCCCGTTGGGATCGCCAACCAGCGACGGGCAGAAGCGAGTTGTTCCCGTAGACTGGGGAAATACGTTCAAGCCGTTCAATATGTTCAAATCGTTCAAGCCGTCTTTTTTCGGATCAAACGAGTGGAACGGCTTGAACGGTTTAAACGATTTGAACAAAGGAGACTTATAATGAGCGAAGGCGTTCGACTCTACGCAGGAACTCAGCATGGACTGATCATCTGGAAATCCACCAACGGCGGCTGGCAGGAAGTCGCGCGCCATTTCGAAGACGGCATCATCGACTCAATCCACGGCTGCAAGAATTCGCCCGAGCAGGTTTTCGTCGGCGTCACGCACGACGGCCTTTATCTCACCATCGACGGCGGCAAGAGCTGGTCAAAAGTGCTCGACGGCGACATTCGCTCCGTCACCGTCGATCCGACGGATGATCGAGTGATCTACTCAGGAATCGAGCCCGTGGCGGTTTTTCGCAGCGAGGACGGCGGCGACCATTGGCAGGAAATCAGCGCGTTAAGAGCCCTCCCCCAATCAGTGCGCAAAAACTGGTGGTACCCTCAGGCGCCGCATCACGGTCATGTGCGCAATATTCACATTCATGCCGACGATGCGAGGACGATTTATCTCTGCCTCGAGCATGGCGGCATTGTGCGTAGCTTCGACCGCGGCGAGAGTTGGGAAGATGTCAGCAAGGGCATCGACTATCTCGACATCCACGTCATTGCCAATTTGCCGAAAAGCAAAGAGCGTTACTACGTCGCCAGCGCGCGCGGCTTTTTCACCAGCGACAAGCCGGAAGCCGGCTGGCTGCGCGCCGAGAACGGACTTAGCCGTGACTACTTCCATGATTTTCTTTTTCTCGAATCGGACCAAGACACGCCTACCATGCTCGTCGCCACGGCGGACGCCTCGCCGGGCTTCTGGCGCAGAGAAAATCGTGGCGCCCGCGCGGCGCTCTTCAAGAGCACGGACGGCGCGCAGTCTTGGAACAGAATCACCCATGGACTCGCGGAGGATCTCGATTCGATGATCTGGGCGCTGGTGCATCATCCGACGGATCATCGCGCGGTGTTCGCCGGCTTCGGCAACGTCGCGCGCGGTCATGCCCACGGTGCCGGCGGCGCAGGTGATCTGATGATCAGCCGAGACATGGGCGACAGTTGGGAGAGATTGGATATCGAGCTACCGGCGGACCGAGTGCTTTGGGCCGCAGCGGATTGAGGTGATTTCGGGAAAGTCCGGGGAGAACCTACCGTTAACTCTGCCTGTCATTCTGGGGAGCCATAGGCGACGAAGAATCTCGACTTTTCCCGTGTGAATTAACTCCCCGCAGCAAGCTGACGGGGTATCAGAACATAGTGATGAGAATTTATCCCAAAGGCGTCACCCCCGAATGTTTTAATCGGGGGGCCAGTTCCGGTCTCGTCTGTGGTGAGCCCGGTCGAACCACCGATAGAAGCATTCGGGAATGACGGACTATAAGAGGTCTGGGAATAGCTCTTTGCACAGCAAGCTGCGGGGGATCAAACCCGCGGTGATTATGGTCCTAGAGCCCGCCGCGAAGCTCTGTCACGACGTGCTCGAATTTCTTCTTGAATGCTTCTGGGGACAGGGTTTGCTCCGTGCTCGACGCGGCGTGCGCGAGTTTCTCCAGCCGTTCAGGATTTTCGAGGTCTTCCCGCTCCAGGCGAATCATGTACTCTCGCGCTACTTTGTAGGAAGGCTTGGAAATATCCACTCTGCGCACGGAGGTCTTCTTGGTCTTGGGATCCAAAAGATCGTCAAATTTCAGATACTGAAGCTCGCCGTTAACGATACAAACGAGTGCGCCGTCGATCTTCGCGGTGCTTTCGTTCGGATTGAGCAGAAATTCCACGGCGCCATAGCCGAGGGCTTTCACATATTCGCAGTCGAAGGCGACCGGCGGCGCGCAGCGAAGTTCGTAACCGATGGTCTTGTGCACAATGGTGAGATTTTGATCACGGGCGGCGAAGCGACGCTCGACGAGCGTTTTCAAAATATAGGCAAGATCGAGCTCGGCCATACGAAGATGGCCGTAACTATCGTGCTGGATCTGCACGCCTTGGATGGCGGTGAGCTCTTTTTCCGGCATGCGTTCGAGCAAACCCTCGGCGATCAACGCCACACCGTCGTTGCGTTCCCACAGCGCCTGGCGTTTGAGAATCGCGCCCTCCAAAACATCGCCGATGGCTTCGAGGTGAACCGGACCGGAAAATTCCTCTGGGATAATGGACAGGGTGGCTCCAGCGGCTTTGCCGACGCCTAGCGCCAAATGACCCGCGGTGCGCCCCATCACCACGACGAAATACCAACGTCCGGTGGTGCGTGAATCTTCCATCAGGTTGTGGACGATTTCAAAACCGTACTGGCGCGCGGTTTCAAAGCCGAACGTCGGCGTCTCCCCCGGCAAAGGAAGGTCGTTATCGATGGTTTTCGGTACATGGCAGACGCGAATCTGGCCCTTGGAAGCTTTCGCGACCTGGCTGGCGGCGTACATGGTATCGTCGCCGCCGATGGTCACCAGAAATCGCACTCCGAGAGTTTTCAGCGCGGCGACGACACGCTCGAGATCCGCGGCGTTCTTCGTCGGGTTGGCTCGCGAGGTGGCGAGAATCGAACCGCCATCGAAATGAATGCGCGAGACATCGTCATGATCGAGAATTTTCACCCGATCGGTTCTCCCAGCCATCAAGTGGGCAAATCCATCATAGACGCCGACGATCTCGTGACCGCGGTTTCTCGCTTCGAGAGTTACGGCACCGATGGTACCGTTGATACCGGGAGCGGGCCCACCGCCGACGATAATACCGACCCGATCTCTGCTATCCGATGGATTCGATGCTAGCTCCATAATCATGAGCTCCCTTATCTGCCCCGTCGTCTTTTGACTTCGCTTAGCGACTTCCGATGAGTTTTCTCACGGAAGCCAAGCGCGCGTCGATGTCTCTACTATAATCCCCGGCAATGTGTGTGCCAAGCAACGCAATTGGCCAAGTGAGCCGCGTAGACTGGGATGAAATTGACCGGTAACAAATTTCGCAAAGCGTCGCCGTGCCATAAAAACATGCATTGACTGATCGAATCTTCGGCAGGTAAAGAGATTCCGCGTCGGCCGATCATAATGAAATTGATCGATTAACGCTGGCCCCGGCGAGGAATAAAACTTGCTTCGAAGTCCATTGCATTCCTTGTGGTCGCCTCCCAAGAACATTTTTCGATTGCAATCCAGGAGGATGATTCTCTATGTCAGCAAAAATCGCAATCAACGGGTTTGGCCGCATTGGTAGGCTTGCCCTACGCGCGATGATCGAGCGGCATCGGGATGATCTAAACGTCGTCGCCATCAATGACATGGCGGATTTACATACCAACGCTCATTTATTTCGCTACGATTCGACCTACGGAATTTTCCCGGGAAAGATCGAGACCGGTGAAGGCGTCCTGAAGATCGACGGCCGGGACATTATGGTGCTGAATCAAAAGGACCCGGCGCGCTTGCCATGGAAAGCGCTTGGCATCGATATCGTCATCGAGTCTACAGGCGTATTCACCAATGCCGCGCAAGTCCGGGCGCACTTGGAAGCCGGCGCCAAGAAAGTCATCATCACTGCGCCGGCCACCGACGAGGACATTACGTTGGTCCTGGGTGTTAATGAATCGGCCTACGATCCGCGCAAGCATCACATCGTGTCGAACGCGTCCTGCACGACGAACTGTCTCGCGCCGGTAACCAAAGTCCTGCAAGAAAACTTCGGCATTGAGCGCGGCTTGATGACGACGACTCATTCCTAAACGAACGATCAAAGGACTCTGGACCTGATGCATAAAGACCTGCGGCGCGCGCGCACGGCGGGCCAGAATATCATTCCGACCAGCACCTGCGCCGCTAAAGCGATCGGCTTGGTCATGCCGGAGCTCAACGGCAAATTGCACGGATTATCCCTGCGCGTACCGACTTCCACGGTCTCAGTGATCGATGTAGTGGTTGATCTCAAAAAGTCCGCTAGCACCGAAGCCGTAAACGATTCGCTCAGGGCCGCCGCTGACGGCGCGCTAAACGGCATCCTCGAGTATTGCGACGAGCCATTGGTTTCCAGCGATTTTCGCGGTAACCCGGCATCGTCGATCGTCGATACGCTGTCCACCGTCGTGATGGAAGGCAAAATGGCCAAGGTGCTTTCCTGGTACGACAACGAATGGGGTTATAGCTGCCGCGTCGGTGACCTGGCGACTTTCATGGCCGAACGGGAACTGTAACGGCAAGAGGAAAAGTAGCTTCACCAAAGAGACCTAGCGCGGCAGAGCCGCAACCGAAGAAGACAATTGACCACAAAGGGCACATAGTAAGAATAAGATTCGGATTCGGAATTTAGCCGCAAAGAACGCAAAGGGCGCAAAGTAGAGAATCAAAGAAATCGGAGTGACTCGCGCAAAGTCGCAAAGGGCGCCAAGGAAAAACGAATCTTTACTTTGCGTTCTTGGCGTCTTGGCGCGAGAATCATCCGAATCTTGCGTGAGCTTCGTGGCGAATAAAAAACTCGGCCAAAACGTCGTAAAGGTTAGCTCTTGCGATCCTCCACGAACCAGGAGTCGAAACGACCAATCGTTCATCACTTGACCCCCGCGGATTCATACTTTAAATTGCAAAACCGTCGATTCGCGCCTTTTACAAGAACATGTCCATCCACGTTGCACTGCACCATGTCACTCACTATCGCTACGACCGGCCGGTAACCCTTGGGCCGCAAGTTCTGCGTTTACGGCCGGCGCCGCACTGCCGCTCGCGAATTTTAAGCTACTCGCTGCGGGTCGCTCCCGAAAAGCACTTTATCAATTGGCAGCAAGACCCGCAGGCGAACTACCTGGCGCGTCTGGTGTTCCTCGAAACCACGAAGGAATTTCGCATCGAGGTCGACCTCGTCGCCGAAATGGCGGTGATCAATCCGTTCGATTATTTTCTCGAACCGCACGCTGAGAATTACCCATTCGAGTACGAGTCCTGGCAAAGGGATGAGCTGGCGCCGTATCTCAAGCGGCAGCCGCTCACGCCGCTCTTCGAGTGTTATCTCCACGGGATTCCGCGTGAGAAGAAGCGGAGCAATAATTTTCTTTTGGACCTCAACCGGCAGTTGTCGCGAGACATCAAATACTTGATCCGGCTCGAACCCGGCGTACAGACGCCGGAAGAAACGCTCGCCAAGCGTTCGGGTTCGTGCCGCGATTCTGGCTGGCTGCTCGTCCAACTCTTGCGCCATCTGGGGCTGGCCGCGCGATTTGTCTCGGGCTATCTGATTCAGCTCACTCCGGATGTGAAGTCACTCGACGGACCGTCCGGGCCGGAAAAAGATTTTACTGATTTGCATGCCTGGGCTGAGGTTTACTTGCCTGGCGCGGGTTGGATCGGTCTTGACCCGACCTCAGGGTTATTCGCGGGGGAAGGCCACTTGCCGCTTGCCTGCACGCCGGAACCGGGAGCGGCATCTCCAGTCACCGGTGCCGTCGACAAGTGCGAGGTCAGTTTTTCGCATGAGATGTCGATCACGCGCATCTGGGAAGCGCCCCGCGTTACCAAACCCTATACTGAGGAACAGTGGCAGGCGATCGACCAGCTCGGTCACGCCGTCGACGCCGAACTGACGAGTAACGATGTCAGGCTTACGATGGGCGGCGAACCGACTTTCGTATCGATTGATGATCCGCAGGGCGAAGAGTGGAACATGGCGGCCCTCGGCCCGAACAAACGCAGGTTGGCAGCGGACCTTTATCACCGCCTGCGCAAACGGTACGGCGCTCAAGGTCTCGTTCACTTCGGACAAGGCAAATGGTATCCCGGCGAGCAGTTGCCGCGCTGGTCGCTCAACTGTTTCTGGCGCACCGACGGCGAGCCGATCTGGCGTGACGAAGCGTTGATCGCCGATGAAACGCAAGCCGGCAAGGCGACAGATGCTACCGCAAGCCAGTTTCTACGTGGCGTCGCCGAGCGGCTCGTTTTGGACGCGAGCTTTGTCTTTCCCGGCTATGAAGATCTTTACTATTACATGTGGCGCGAGCGGCGCTTGCCTGCCAACGTCGATCCATTCGATTCACGGCTCGAAGATCCGCTCGAGCGCGAGCGTCTCATGCGTATCTTTACGCAAGACTTAAAGCAGGTCGTTGGCTATGCGCTGCCGGTGGTGCGCGACTTGCGGACGGGACATTGGCGCAGCGGACGCTGGTATTTGCGCGCCAATCGTTGCTATCTTGTTCCCGGCGATTCGCCCATGGGCTACCGGCTGCCCCTCGATTCGCAGCCTTGGGCTATCCCAAGCGATTACCCAGTAACCTTCCCGCCTGATCTAGCACAGCAGTTTCCGCCCCTGGCGAGCCACGCGCAATTTCACGTTAAAGTCGAACCGGCGCGAGGCGTAAGCATAGCGACATCGCAACGCCCAGGCAGCGTCGACGAGCGCGACAAAACCGATCGGATGCCGAACCGGCATGAAAGCGCGGCGTGGATCACGCGTGCGACTATGTGCGTTGAGCCGAGAAACGGCGTTCTCTGCGTCTTCATGCCCCCCGTCGAAGCGCTGGAGGACTACCTCGAGCTGGTTGCCGCCGCGGAAGCAACCGCCGAAGCGATGAACCAGCCGATTCTGTTTGAAGGCTATGAGCCGCCGCGCGATCCGCGTTTGGTTCACTTCCGCATCACTCCTGACCCGGGGGTCATCGAGGCCAACATTCATCCGTCTTCGAGTTGGGATGAATTGACCGAACGAACGACGTTTCTCTACGAAGCGGCGCGCGAATCACGCCTGTCCACGGAAAAATTCATGCTCGACGGTCGCCATACCGGCACCGGCGGTGGCAATCATTTCGCTCTCGGCGGCGCAACGCCTGCGGACTCGCCTTGGCTCAGACGGCCGGATCTCCTGCGCAGCCTCTTGAGCTACTGGCATAACCATCCTTCGCTATCTTATCTTTTCAACGGGCTCTTCATCGGTCCGACCTCGCAAGCGCCGCGCATCGACGAAGCGCGCAATGATTCGGTGCGTGAAATTGAAGTGGCCTTCGGCGAAATGGAGCGGCGCGCCGGTTCAGATACGGACGGCTGCCCACCCTGGCTAATCGACCGGTTACTGCGTAATTTGCTGATCGACGTCACCGGCAACACCCACCGCGCCGAATTTTGCATCGATAAACTGTACTCGCCGGACAGCGCCACCGGGCGTCTGGGACTGGTTGAGATGCGCGCCTTTGAGATGCCGCCGCACGCGCGCATGAGCCTCACCCAGCAACTCCTTTTGCGCGCGCTGATCTCGCGTTTTTGGAAAACACCCTATCAGCCGCAACGTTTGACGCGCTGGGGCACGGAGCTGCACGACCGCTTTCTCCTACCACATTTCGTCTGGCTCGACTTCGAGGATGTCATCACCGAGCTCAATCAGAGCGGCTATCCATTCGACGCCGGTTGGTTTGCGCCGCACTTAGAATTCCGCTTCCCTAAATACGGCGACTACGCCGTGCGCGGCATCGACTTGGAGTTGCGCGCTGCTCTCGAACCCTGGCATGTCTTGGGCGAGGAGGGTGCGCCTGGCGGCACCGCGCGCTACGTAGATTCCTCCTTGGAACGTTTGCAGGTCAAAGCGACGGGACTGCCACCGGATCGTTACGCCATTACCTGCAACGGCGCGCCGTTGCCGCTGCGGCCCACCGAAACCGTCGGAGAATTCGTCGCAGGCGTGCGCTATCGCGCCTGGCAACCGCCCTCGGCACTGCACCCAACCATCGCCGTACATACCCCACTCACCTTCGATATTGTCGACCGCTGGATGAAACGCAGCCTCGGTGGCTGCCAATACCATGTCATGCACCCCGGCGGGCGCCACTATGAGGTCTTTCCCGTCAACGCGTTTGAGGCCGAAAGTCGCCGCCTAGAGCGCTTTTTCCGCATTGGCCACTCGTCCGGAACTCTGGACGTCGGCGAACCGCCTATCGACCTGGAGTTTCCGTTCACCCTCGATTTGCGTAAAATATAGAAACCATGTCAGCTCGTCATGTTACTAGCAGGTTGCTGAAAAAAGGTTCGGAATGCTTCGAGAGCCTCATGCTTCGACCGGCTCAGCAGAACGGAAAATCCTCAATGATATCAAAACCCCTCCGTTCGTTCCTTCGATAGACTCAGGACGGGCTCTGAGCACCGTCGAAGGACTCCGACAGTGTTTTTCAGCAGCCTGCTAGTCGACGGCGAACAACCGTAACCGTTGATTCACAAGATGCGAGCGTTTATTTGAAAAAGATAAAAGATACAACGAACAATGTAGGGGCAACCCGCCGTGGTTGTCCTCTTGTACGGCGCGACGATCGGCAGCGAAGATTCTAAACTACTTCCGTCTTTCATGGCTCGTTTCCCCGCTTTTATGAATTACCTTCCCAAAAGCAACCGCTACGATGAAGTTTTCGATCCCGAAGGCCGGCCGCGCCGGCACTGGGAGCGTTTAGCCAAAGCAGCGAGGGGCGCCAGCCGGTCGGCGCTATCTGGCCGCGCCAACCGAATCCGCCGTGCGGTCGAGCAGGATGGCGTGACCTACAATATCTATGGCGATCCCAAAGGCACCGACCGCCCGTGGGAAGTCGATCTCTTACCGTTCGTGATCGGTAAAGAGGAGTGGCATTTTCTCGCCAACGCCGTCGCCCAGCGCGCGCGACTGTTGAACGATATGCTGGCCGATTTATATGGCCGTGGTCGCTTGCTTAGCGAAGGATTGATTCCGCCGGCAATTATTCACGGTCATCACAACTATCTTTGGCCTTGCCGCGGCATTGAGCCGCGCGGCGGGATTTACCTGCACATTTACGCTTGCGATCTCGCCCGTTCTCCCGATGGTCGCTGGTGGGTTATCGGCGATCGCACCCAGGGTCCCTCCGGAGGCGGATACGCGCTGCAAAACCGCCTCATCGTCACGCCCTTGTATGAAAATATTTTTCGTTCCCTGGGCGTGCAACGATTGGCGAATTTTTTTCGCACGCTGCAACAGCAGCTCGCGGCCATCGCGCCGACCGACGATGAAGCGCCGCTGGTCGCGCTGTTGACTCCCGGCCCGTACAACGAAACCTATTTCGAGCATGTCTTTCTCGCGCGCTATTTAGGCTACCCGATCGTCGAAGGTTCGGATCTCACCGTGCGCGAGAATCGCGTCTATCTGAAAACTCTGCAGGGGCTGAAACGCGTCCATGTATTGCTGCGCCGCCTGGACGATGAATACTGCGACCCGGCCGCTTTACGCACCGATTCGACGCTCGGTGTCGCCGGCCTGATCTCGGCCGCGCGCGCGGGCAACGTGGTAATCGCCAACGCGCTTGGCTCCGGCGTGCTTGAATCGCCTGCTCTCACCGGCTTTTTGCCGGCGATTTGCCAGGCCCTGCTTGGCGAGCCTTTGGCCCTGCCGTCGGTGGCGAGCTGGTGGTGCGGCGAAGCGCCGGCGCTTGAACACGCGGTTAGTCATCTGCCCGAGCTCGTGATCAAGCCGGCCTTTCCATCCATGAAGCTGGAGCCGACTTTCGGCCACGTTTTAGATCGGGCGGGACGCGAAACTCTGGCGCAGCGCATGCGCGCAACGCCGCACGCGTTCGTCGCGCAAGAGTGGGTGCGGCTCTCCCAGGCACCTACCTGGTCGACCGAAAAACAGCAGTTCGAACCGCGCGTCGTCGGTCTGCGGCTTTACGCCACCGCCAGCGGCGATGATTATGAAGTGATGCCCGGCGGCCTCGCACGAGTCGCGCCTGAGTCCGCCACTGAAGTCATCACCATGCAGCGCGGCGGCTCGAGCAAAGACGTCTGGGTGTTGGGCGACACCATGGTGCCATGGCAATCCTTATTGCTGCCGCGCCTCGGCGCCCGCAATATCGTCCGCGGCGGATTCTATTCGCCGTCGCGTGCCGTGGAAAATCTATTTTGGATGGGTCGTTATGCCGAGCGGGTCGAAAACGTCGGCCGTTTACTGCGCTCCACGGCTCAGCGGCTGACCGAGAGCGATCCGTCGCGCTTGGCCGAAGTTAAAGTGCTGACGAATTTGTCGGAAAGGGCGCGCTTGCGCGAGCTGGCAGTGGAGAGCACAGCGGCGGCGCAGGGCAAGAAAAAAACCTCGACAACCACAGGCGCGGAGTGGTTGATTACCGCGGTTGGAGACCCGCGGGTAATTAACGGCATGGCCGCCAACACGGCGCGCGTGCTTTATTGCGCCACGCAGTTGCGCGATCGTATGTCGCTCGATCACTGGCGCACGGTGCAGCGACTGGCGCGGGCGCACGAGCCGGCAGCGCAAAACTTCGAGGCCGCGTTGACGATTCTCGACACTGTGCTGCCCGCCTGCACCGCCCTCGCCGGTTACGCCTTCGACGATATGACTCGCGATGATGCCTGGCAGTTTCTCGTCATGGGACGCCAGCTCGAACGCATGGCGTTTTTAAGCTCCATTACAACTCAAGTTCTCGCCCTGCCCGAAGACGATCGCGAGATCGTGCTGGGCGCCTTGCTGGAAATCGGCAACGTCAGCATTACTTACCGGGCGCGCTACCAGCGCCAGCCTGAGCTATTGCCGCTGCTCGATCTGCTTCTTTTGGATGAATCCAACCCGCACTCGGTCTGTTATCAGCTGGCTGCGCTCGGCGGTCAGTTGGAAAAAATAAAAACGCGGCTTGGCTTTGAGCCGTTCAACGATCCGCACTCTCTGCTTGAGGCTTTGAGGAGATTCGATCTTGCTTATCTTGAAAAGCTCCGTCCATCCGAGGGCGAGCCGCTTTCCGCCCTTTTGGTGGCATGCGAACGATGCGCCTACGGACTTTCCGATGAGCTGACGCAGCGGTTCTTTGTTCATGCCGGCGAGCGCCCGCAGACGAGCTTTGCCGCATGAGTCAAAACGGCGCGCGTCATTATCTGGTCGAGCATCATACGGCTTACCACTACTCGGAACCGGCGCTGCTCTCCCATCAGCACCTTCATCTCACGCCCCGGCCGCTCAACCATCAGAGCACCCAGACGCATGAAGTCGCCATCGAGCCCACGCCGACTCTCCAGCGTGAATTCATCGATCCGTTTGGCAATCCGGTCACTGAGATCGCCATCGAGTCGGCGCACAATAAATTGGATATTGTCGCACGCACGAGCGTAAACGTGACCGAGCCGGCTAAAATCGAATCAGGCAAAACGCCCGATTGGGAAAGCGTCCGGGAAGCGCTTCGCTATCGCGCCGCGTGGCGTCCCGAACCGGCGATTTTGGCAGCGACTCAGTTTCTCTTCGAGTCGCCGCACGCCCGCGTCAAACGCGATCTGCGAGCCTACGCGAGTGAGTGCTTCACGCCCGGCCGGCCGATTTTAGAAGCCGCCGCGGCGCTGATGGCAAAAATTCACGGCGAGTTTAAATACGAAGTCGCAGCGACCGGTGTGGCCACGCCGGTGATGAAATTTTTCGAACAAAAGCGCGGCGTATGCCAGGATTTCGCCCATCTGATGATCTCTTGCTTGCGCTCGACCGGACTTGCCGCGCGTTACGTCAGCGGATACTTGCTCACCCGCCCGCCCCCCGGTAAGGCGCGACGGATCGGCGCCGATGCGTCCCATGCGTGGGTGTCCTTGTTCATACCGGAAATAGGTTGGATCGACCTCGACCCGACCAACAACGTGACTCCTTCCTTGGAGCACATCACCATCGGCTGGGGCCGTGACTTCTCCGACGTGACACCGCTGCGCGGCGTCATCAACGGCGGCGGCGAGCAAACGCTGGAAGTGAAAGTCACAGTCGAGCCCGTGGAAAACGTGGAAATAAAATCGGCCCCGTAGGGGCGCATTTCATTGCGCCCTGTTTCGCTGGCGAAAGATTAACAATTGCCACTTTTTTCTGGCGTGACCGCGATCTCGTCGGTCAATGTCAGCAGAATATCAGCGTACCAAGCGCAATTCAGATCCAAACGCTCATCCTCGTTGATATCGCGGTTGCTCACATCCATACGCGAGGCGTGCACGCCCAGCAACATCCACGGGAAATCGGCGCGGCCGGAGCGTTCCATCATGCGCGCGACAACCGGCGCTCCGCTGGTGCCGCGGTGCATTCTCGCGTCCGTCAGGAAATATCCTTGTCCCTGAAAACGAATGCCGAACGCCGACGCAATCGCGGCTTGCCGAGCCACCGGCAGGTGATGCAAATTGTCATGAAATCCCAATGGAAAACCGACAATCAGTACCGGAGCTCCTATCTCGATCTGATCGAATTCAGTGACGAGATGATCCGGAGTAAAGCTTGAAAGAAGAATCGTCTGCGGCAATGCCGTCCGCTGCAGCTCCACGACGACAATGTCAACGCTACCGCCGGAATCGACACCCTGGCGCCAAACCGGCTGGTTGCCCCGATAAAGTGGAATCGACATCTGCGTTACCACGGCGATATTTTTCGGATCGACGTGCAACTCGATTTCCAGTCGATCCGGCCGGTGATTGCTGGCCTCATCCAACACGACGTGACGGCTCGTCACGAGATAGAGCCGGCCGGCGCGCTCGAAAAAAAAGCCGGTGGCGCCGGTCAACATTGTCCCGGCCGACATCGTCGAAACTCGGGTTACCGCAACCAGCAACGATTCAACCAAGACCGTGCACCTCGAAACATTGACACGGAAGAATACCGATAACCGGGCGGTTTTTGATCTCAATTCTTTTCATGCCCAGAATCACAGATGTTATTTTTACACTACGTTCGGGATTGAATGAATTCAAGGTGAGATCGCCGCGATTCCGCGCGCGCGTGAAACAAAATTTATTGCGACATCATGCGGCGTGGTGTCATTCTAGGCGCCGTAGGGGCGCAATTCATTGCGCCCTCAATTTTACCGCAACGCCTATCGGAGTTCGTCGGCATCCGCGGGCACGATTCGGATAGAGGCAAATCAGCGTTTGGCCTGGCACCTACGTCAGCCGGCGATGATTCAGCGCCGGCAACTCGGCGCGGACGTTGGCGAGGTATTCCAAGTCTATCTCAGCGGTAATCACTCCTGGGCCATCGGCAAGCTCCGCCAGGACCTTGCCCCAGGGATCGACGATCATGCTGTGACCGTGCGCTTCGAAGCTCTTGGCGTTTTTGCCGAACTGATCCGGCGCGATAACGTAGGCTTGATTCTCGATGGCACGGGCGCGAAGCAGTGCCCGCCAATGCGCTTCACCGGTGTAAGCCGTGAAAGCGGACGGCACGAAAATTAATTGCGCGCCATTCTTGGCCAATCCCCGATAGAGCTCGGGAAAACGCAGATCGTAGCAGACCGATAGCCCGACGACACAGAGATCGGTTTGCGCCGTCACTATTTCGGCACCATGGGCGCGCGTGTCCGATTCGCGCAGCGAAACGCCATTGGCAAGATCGACATCGAAGAGATGAATCTTTCTGTAGGATGCGAGCAGTCGACCGGCCGGATCGAACAGTAGGCTGGTATTGTAAGCTTTGTGGTTGCCGGGAATTGCTTCGAGAATCGATCCGGCGAGAAGATAGATTTTGAGCTCGCGCGCCAGCTCGGCCATGGCTGTGGACGAAGGACCAGGAATCTCTTCAGCGAGCTCTCGCTCCAATTTTTTACTGCCGCGCCAAATAAATACTTCCGGCAGCGCGATCACCTGCGCGCCTTGGCCGGCCGCCTGGCGCACCCAATGCTCCGCCTCTTTGAGATTCGCCGCCTTATCATCCGAGGCGAGCATTTGAACCGCAGCCGCCAGAAATTTCATCAGTCTATTTCCTTGAACGTGTGAGCACTTGAACTGCGGAAACCTAACGATTCAAAAAAACCGGACAGGGGGAATTGCGCAACACGTATTCGGTCGTGCTGCCGAGGACCATTTTGATAATCCGCCGATGGCCGTAAGCACCGATGAAAAGCAGATCGTGATTCAAGGTTACCAGATACTCGACGATCTTTTGCTCCGGGTAGCCGCGCGCGGATTCATACTTCACCTCGATTGCGTAGGAGCTGAGATAGGATCTCGCCTGCTGTAAATTGGTTTGGGCAAGGGATTCTTCCTTGGAGATAGCGAGTACGGTCAGCGGCAAACGCAGCACGGTGCAAAACTCGGCGGCCGATTCCATCGCCGAGCTGGCGCGCTGGCTGCCGTCGTAGGCCAGCAACGGCCGGTCGATCGCTTTGAACTGTTTGGTCGAGACAAAAACCGGCCGGGGGCACTTGCGCGTAATGGTCTCGGCGGTGGTGCCCAAAAGCCCGGTGGAAAACTCCTCATTGACGCCGCGATGACCGATGACGACGAGATCGGAGACCTTGGCGCGGTCGCAAATCTCATTGGCGATGAGGCCCATATCGAGAACCGTGGTATAGCGAATGCCGTCTTTCTCACAGCGCGCCACGAAATCGTCGAGAATGGCTTTGCCGCGCTCTTCGAGAATCTCGCGCATTTTGCTCGAGAAATCGAGATAAGGCTCGAACCCGAGGGAACCGGAAATATCGTGAAAGAACGTTCCTTCGATGGAGATGGTATCGATGATATGCTGGCCGAATAGCGTGCCGTCAAATTTCTTGGTGATCCAAATGGCATAATCGAGCGCCGCCCTGGAATGCTCCGAGCCATCGAGAGGAACAAGGATATTTTTGATCATACATCCCTCCTGATGTTGGGCTCACGAG
>Ga0184640_10000046_pt1 | contig 26372 bp, 20 predicted proteins | sample PLM31_200_b2_FD_133161 | JGI IMG/M metagenome (GOLD analysis project Ga0184640, IMG submission 133161) | Groundwater sediment microbial communities from an aquifer in East River, Colorado, USA - PLM3-1_200_b2 | ecosystem: Environmental > Terrestrial > Soil > Riparian zone | place: USA: East...
CTCTCTTTTGGCCTTCTCCCCCAGGTGCAGCGCCATGTCCTCTAAGCTCTTGCGCCGGCGCTCGCGATAGTTTTCCGTATCCACGACGAGCTGGGGACCTTCCCTGGACTGTCCCCCGCTGATCGCGCGCGTCACGAGGTACTGCAATGCCTCCAGGGTCTGTCCCCTGCGGCCGATGAGAAGCCCGCCGCTCTCTGCGCGAATATCGAGGACAATCTCCCCTCCGACCTCTCCCGGCTTTACCTCGATCGTGGCCTCGATCCCCATAAGCCGCAGGATCTCGGCCAGCACCTCCTTGCCCATCTGCCCCAGAGCGATCTCATCTCTGGGTGTCTTCCCTTGCGCTCCGGCAGGCTTTGCCTCCGGCTCCTCCTGCTCTACGGTCAGGGGCTTTCTCAATGAGGCCCGCACCCGGGCCTTGTGCGCCCCGAAGCCCAGGATCCCCCTTTTCCCCTCAGCCAGGATATCCACCGTCACCTTGTCGCGCTCCACGCCCAGGATCGTCAGGGCATTCGCGATCGCCTCGTCGATGGTCCCGCCTTCGGTCTCCACGTAGTCCATGAATCCGACACCTCCAGCCCGCTCTCAGTGCTCCATGCGGTTGACGAGATACTGCTGCCCGATGCTCAAGATGTTATTCACTAGCCAGTAGATGGTCAAGCCGGCAGGAAAGGTGACGAACATGGCGGTGAAAGCTACCGGCATGATCAGCATCAAGCGTCTCTGGTTGGGATCGCCGGCGCTGGGCGTCATCCACTGCTGGGCGAACATGCTCGCCCCCATGAGCAGTGTGAGGATGGGTATCCCCAGCTTCCAGCCAGCGATGGTCAGGGGCAGGGACTGCCAATCGGGACGGGAGAGGTCCTGGACCCACAGGAAAGATGCGTGGCGCAGCTCGATAGGCGTGAACAGGGCATAATAGAGACCGATGAAGACCGGAAACTGGATCAGCATCGGCAGACAACCTCCTAACGGGTTCAGCTTGTTGCGCCGGTAGAGTTCCGTGATCTCTTTATTCAGTTGCTCCCGATCATCTTTGAACTTTTCTTTGATCCGCTCCATCTGGGGCTGGAGCTTCTGCATCTGCTTCATGGAGACAGAGCTCTTGTGGGTCAAGGGGGCGGTGATGAGCTTGATCAGGAGGGTCAGGAGAATGATGTCGATGCCGTAGCTCGAAGTAAAGCGATGGGAAAAACGCAGGGCGTGGAGAAAGGGGAGGGAGATAAACCCCAGATAGCCGAAGTCCAAAGACCGCTCCAACTCCTTGTCGAGGGACTTCAAGACATCGAGGTCCTTGGGTCCGATGAAGAGGGTGTAGCGGCTCTTTTTTTCTGCTGTTGCCTCGGATAGACCTCCGATCTCCGCGACCAGGGCAGGCCCTTCCTGCCGCACCACGACCCCCTGTTCCTCTTCCCCCTCCGGGAGTGCAGAGAAGAGGAAGTAGGTATAGCCAAAACCGACCCAGCGGATGGGGCCCGTGATCTCCTTTCCCTTTTTTATTTCCTCGACCGGCTCCCGCAGGACCTTCTTGCCCACGAGGGCCAAAAACCCTTCAAAGGCCGCATCCCCTGCGCTGCCTTTCGGGTTGCCTTCGGAGCTGAGCAGCAGCGCCGGGGCTGTGCTCGCGTCAGCGCCGGTCAAGGAGATCTCCAGACCGATCGGGTAGCTTGAGCCAACAAAGGAGAATTTCTTGATCAATTCCGCTCCCGACGGGGTGCGAGCTTGAAAAAGCAGCGTCCCCTGGCCGTTGCCAGTGAGCTTGAGGCTGGCCCCTTGGACCGAGTAGATCAGCCCCTCGTCGTTGAAGGGTTGCGGGCTGTTGAGTTGGATCCCCAGGGGATAGGGCACTCCCGTGGCGGAGGAGATCATCTCCAGGGGAGGGCTCTTCTTGTCTGCGGAGGCACGGTAATGCTTGAGGAAGAGGCTCTTGAGGCGCGCCCCCCGGTTGGTGAAGGTCGCTACGTAATGGTCAGTCTCTACCCGGATCTCCTTCAGGGACTGAGGAGCGGGACGGCGGACTTGCGTCTCTCTGGGCCTGGGCGCGGGATGGGCTTCCTCTTTCAACTTTCTCTCGGCTTGCGGGCTTGGAGGAGGGGTGCTGTACCTTCGGCCCAGCCACTCCTGATAGAGAACGAGAATCAGCAGACAAAGAACAACCGCAATCAGGGTGTGTTTTTCCATAGGTGAAATTTACGGAACGGGATCATAACCCCCGGGATTTAGCGCATGACAACAGAGCAGCCGACGCAGGCCAAGCCTCCCCCCCTTCTTCCACCCATAACGCTTTACCGCCTCCAGCGCATAGGCGGAGCAGCTCGGGAAGAAGCGACAGGATCGAGGCAGGAGAGGAGAAAGGTAACGGCGATATCCTGTGAGGGCTATCAGGATCCCTCTGTCACACCATCCAGCCACTACCGTGATCGACTCCTCCGATAGATCAGGGCCTCTTGAAGCTCCCCTTCCACCTGGCTCGAAGAGAGTCCTCCCGCCCCCTTTCGAGCGATGACCAGAAGATCCTGCTGGGAGAGGAATTCATGCCCCCGTTTACGGAAAAACTCCCGCAAGAGCCTCTTGAGCCGGTTGCGGACCACCGCCTTGCCTACGCGTGCGCTTACCGTGACGCCGAGCCTGCTGTCGCCCTGGTCGTTGGGTTTGTCGATGACGACGAAATGAGGGGTATGAACTCTTCTCCCTCCCCCGGACAGGCTCAAGAACTCGGAGCGTCGGGTAAGACGGGCACGCTTAGGAAAGCTTTCCTTGCCCCGTGCCAACCGGCCCTCGTCCTACGAGCGGGCCCGTTTCGGCGGGACCACCACGGTCAACCTTTTCCGTCCCTTTGCCCTTCTCCGCTTGAGGACCTTTCGGCCCCCGGGTGTGGCCATGCGCGCGAGGAAACCGTGGGTTCTCTTGCGTCTCACGTTGCTCGGTTGGTAAGTCCTCTTCATGATGCCATCCTTACAGACCAGCAGACCAGGTCAACAGCTAGTTTTTATTTCAATCACAGAGATGGCCCCTTGTCAATTTACGGCAGCTCGGCCTTGAGGGAGCGCTGCATCAGGTCGCGCACCGCCTCCAACGGCTGCTTGCCTTCGTAAAGGACGAGGTACATCTGTTCGACGATAGGCATCTCGACTCCAAATCGGCGGGCGAGGAGATAGAGCGAGCGGGTGTTGCGCACGCCTTCGGCCACCATGCGCATCTCCGCCAGGATCTCTTCCACCTTCTTTCCCTGGGCCATCAGCAGCCCCACCCTGCGGTTGCGGCTCAGCTCTCCGGTGCAGGTCAAGACCAGGTCCCCCAGACCGGGCAGTCCGGCGAGCGTGAGCGGATCGGCGCCCATCTTTATTGCCAGACGCGTCATCTCGGCCAGGCCGCGGGTGATCAGCGCCGCGCGCGCATTGAAGCCGAGGCCGAGACCGTCGCTGATCCCGGCAGCTATGGCGATCACATTTTTGACCACGCCGCCCATCTGCACGCCCACGATGTCTCTTGAGGTATAGACCCTGAGGCCCTTTGTGCTCAGCGCCTCTTGAACCCCATTCCTCACAGCCTCCTGAACGGCGGCCACTGTGATCGCGGCCGGCAGACCCTTGGCCACCTCATGGGCAAAGGTCGGTCCGGATAGGAAGGCGAGCCTTTCCTCTCCCGAGGCGCCCAGAATCTCTTGGAGCAGCTCCCCCATGGTCTTGAGGCTCCCCTCCTCGATCCCTTTGGTGGCACACACCACGATCGCACGGGAGGAGAGATGAGGCGCGGCGCCGAGCATCACCTCGCGCACGCCATGCGAGGGAACGGCGCAAAAGAGGAGGTCCTTTTCAGAGACCGCCTCCTTAAGGGAACGCGTGACATGGAGAGAGGGGGGGAGGGGGATCCCTGCGAGGTAGAGGGGGTTTTCTCTTTTCTCCTGAATGGAGCGACGACTCTCTTCGCCGCGGCACCAGAGAGTGACCTGGTGGCCCCTTTCGCACAGGAGCTTGGCCAGGGCTGTTCCCCATCCGCCCGCTCCCATAACCCCTATAGCCCTCCCCGTGGCCAAATTTCTATTCCTCTTCTTCTTTCTCTACCATTCGCGCTAGAGAGGCCACCTGCTCGCCGCTTTCGAGCTCGATGAGGTGCACCCCCTGGGCATTGCGGCCGGTCATGCGGATGTCTTTCACCCTGATGCGGATGATCTTGCCCTTGTCGGTGACCAGCATGAGCTGGTCGTCCTCAGTCACCTGCTCGACCCCGACCACCTGCCCGGTCTTGTCGGTGGTCTTCATGGTGATGGTCCCTTTGCCGCCGCGCGATTGCAGACGGTACTTCTCCATCGGGGTGCGCTTGCCATAGCCGTTCTTCGAGACGGTTAAGATATCTGCGCCCCGGCTCAGGATCTGCATGCTCACGACCTCATCCCCTTTGTCGAGGCGCATCCCCACGACCCCGTAAGTCCCTCGCCCCGTGGGTCGAACCTGCGCCTCTTTGAAGCGGATGGCCTGACCCTGCGCGGTAGAGAGGATGATCTCCTGCTGCCCGTCGGTCAGGCGCACGCCGATCACTTCGTCTCCGCCCTCCAGGGAGATGGCGCGGATGCCGCTGGAGCGGGGATTGGCGTAGGCCATGAGCTCTGTCTTCTTGATCAGCCCCTTCCTCGTGGCAAAGACGACAAAGCGCCCCTGGTGAAACTCGCGCACCGAGAGAAAGGCCGAGACCCGCTCCCCCTCCTCTAGATTGAGGAGGTTGACGATCGGCTTCCCTCGGGCCGCCCTGCCGGCCTGGGGCAGCTCGTGGACCTTGATCCAGTAGACCTTGCCCACGGTGGTAAAGAAGAGGATGCAGGAGTGAGTGGAGGCGACGAAGAGATATTCGACAAAGTCCTCCTCCCGGGTCGTCGCCCCAACCTTGCCCTTTCCCCCGCGGCGCTGCGCCCGGTAGAGCGAGGCCGGGTTGCGCTTGATGTAACCCTCGTGGGAGATCGTGACCACCATGTCCTCTTCGACGATCAAGTCCTCGACGGAGATCTCTTCCGATCGATCCACGATCTGGGTCCGCCGCGCATCCCCGTAGCGCTCCCTCACCTCTTTGAGCTCCGCAACGATGATCCGATAGATCTCTTTCTCATCCGCCAGGATCCCTTTCAATTTGGCGATGAGGGCGACGGTCTCCTGGTGCTCTTCTAAGATCTTCTCGCGCTCGAGGCCGGTCAGCCTCTGCAGGCGCATGTCCAAAATGGACTGGGCCTGAATCTCCGTCAGGCCGAAGTCCTCCATCAACCCCTCCTTGGCCACTTTGGGATCCCGGGAGTTGCGGATGAGCGTGATCACGGCGTCGAGGTGGTCCAGGGCGATCTTGAGCCCTTCTAAGATGTGCCGCCGCTCTTCGGCCTTGCGCAGGTCGTAGGCGGTGCGCCGGGTCACCACCTCCCGGCGGTGGTCCAGGAAGGCCTTCAGGGCATCTTTCAGGTTGAGCATCCTGGGCCGGCCTTCGGCGATGGCGAGCATGTTGACGCCGAAGGAATCCTGCAGGGGCGTGTGCTTGTAGAGCTGATTGATGACCACCTCGGCCACCGCGTCGCGCTTGAGCTCGATCACGATGCGCATCCCCTCGCGGTCCGATTCGTCGCGCAGGTCGGCGATGCCCTCGATCTTTTTCTCCTGCACCAGCCCGGCGATCTGCTCGATGAGGCGCGCCTTGTTGACCATGAAGGGCAGCTCGCTCACGATGATCTGCTCTCTCCCCGTGCGCTTCACCGTCTCGGTGGAGAGCCTTCCCCTCATCTGGATGATCCCCCGGCCCTCTTCATACGCCTGGCGCAGGCCTTCCCGGCCGTGGATAAAGGCGCCGGTGGGGAAGTCCGGACCCGGGACGTACTTCATCAGCTCCTTAACGGAGAGATCAGGCTTCTCTACCAGGGCGACCAGGGCATCCACGACCTCTCCCAGGTTGTGGGGCGGGATGTTGGTGGCCATTCCGACGGCGATGCCCGAGGCGCCGTTGATCAATAAATTGGGGATGCGGGAGGGGAGGACCGTAGGCTCCTTGAGGGAGTCGTCGTAGTTAGAGGCAAAGTCGACGGTCTCCTTTTCGATGTCAGCCAACATCTCCTCGGCCAGTTGGGCCGTGCGCAGTTCCGTGTATCTCATAGCGGCGGGAGGATCACCGTCGATGCTCCCCCAGTTGCCTTGGCCATCTATCAGAGGATAACGCATGGAGAAGTCCTGCACGAGCCGGACAATGGTATCATAGACCGCCACATCGCCATGCGGGTGGTAGTTCTTGAGCACCTCGCCTACCACACCTGCGCTCTTGCGGTAGCGCTTGTCATGGGTGAGCCCCATCTCGTACATGGCATAGAGGATGCGCCGGTGCACCGGCTTAAGCCCGTCGCGCACGTCCGGGAGGGCCCGGCCGATGATCACGCTCATGGCGTAGTCCATGTAGGACTGACGCATCTCGTCTTCGATATAGACCGGGATCTTCTGCTGCTTGAGAGTCGCTTCCATGGAATCAGTTTAGAGTTTCGAGTTTAGAGGGGGAGGAGGGAGGGAGCCTCAGAACTCACTACTCTTTACTCATGGCTTGGTTGACTAGATGTCCAGATTCTTGACATTGAGGGCGTGCTCTTCGATGAACTTCCGTCGGGGCTCCACCTCATCCCCCATCAGGGTGGAGAAGATGTCGTTGGCCTCGACGGCGTCTTCGACGCGGACCTGCAGGAAGACACGGGTCTCGGGGTTCATCGTGGTTTTCCAAAGCTGCTCCGGGTTCATCTCTCCGAGTCCCTTATAACGCTGAATGTCCTGGCCCCTCCTTCCCCCCTCCATGATGTACTCCAGAAGCTCCTTCAGAGAGCGGAGTTTTGTCTGCTGCGCTCCGTTCTCTACCTGGTAAGGAGGATAACCCGATCCTGTGAGATCCGTGAAGAGTCGCTTGAGCTCCCGGTACTCGGCGCTCACGAGAAAGTCCCGGTCAATAACGGTCGGCATGGCGCTCCCATTGCTCCTGGTGGAGCAGACGAGCTTAAAGCAATTGTGCTCAGGGTCTTCTTCAAGGAGACAAGAGAACGGGGCCTGATCCGGGGCCACGAGATGGATATAGGAGGTGAGATGCGTCTGGAAGCTCTTGAGCGCCTGGGCATCCTTCAGGGTCTCCTCGGTAAAATCCTCTTCTAAGAGGAGCGCCTCGATGATCGCGCGCTCCTTTTTCTTTCGTGCAGCCAGCCTTATGAGCTTGTCCCAGCGCAGCACCTTCTTGACAAAGCCCTGGAGGGGTTGGCCCGTGAGTCCGTTGCCGCCGGAGGTCGTGCGGATGCGGATATTCTCCGTGCCGGCCTCGATCAGATGGTCCTCTAGGCTATTTTCGTCCTTGAGGTATCTCTCCTGCTTGCCGCGCTTGACCTTGTACAGAGGGGGCTGCGCGATATAGAGATGGCCCTTCTCCACCAGGTCCGGCATCTGGCGGTAGAAAAAGGTGAGGAGCAGGGTGCGGATATGAGAGCCGTCCACATCCGCATCGGTCATGATGATGATGGAATGGTAGCGGAGCTTGTTAGGGTCATAATCATCTTTGATCCCGGCTCCCAAGGCCGTGATGACCAGGCAGATCTCTTGAGAGGAGAGCATCTTATCGAACCTGGCCTTTTCTACGTTGAGGATCTTCCCTTTTAAGGGCAGGACCGCTTGATTGCGTCGGTCCCTTCCCTGCTTGGCTGATCCCCCGGCCGAGTCTCCCTCCACGATGAAGAGCTCGCTCAGCGCCGGATCGCGCTCCTGGCAATCGGCCAGTTTCCCCGGCAGAGAGCCCGAGTCCAGGGCCCCCTTGCGGCGGGCCAGATCCTTGGCCTTGCGTGTGGCCTGGCGCACCCGCGCTGCCTCGATCGCCTTGAGCGCGATCTTCTTGGCCTCCCCGGGATGCTCCGCGAGGTGGCTTGCCAGCTTGTCGTTGACCAGGGTCTCGACGATGCCCTTGATCTCGCTGTTGCCCAGGCGGGTCTTGGTCTGGCCTTCGAACTGGGGCTCGGGGACCTTCAAGCTGATCACTGCCGTGAGACCCTCCCGGACATCCTCTCCTTGCAGATTCTCTTCGTCTTTCTTGAGCACGCCGGCCTCAATGGCATAGCTGTTGATGGTCCGGGTCAGGGCCGACTTAAAGCCGATGAGGTGCGTGCCCCCTTCGATGGTGTTGATGCTGTTGGCAAAGGAGAAGATGTTTTCCGAATAGCCGTCGTTCCACTGCAGCGCGATCTCCGCATCGACGCCATCTTTTTCTCCCTGGAAGTAGATGACGCCGGGATGGATCGGGCTCTTGGCGCGGTTGAGATGCTCCACAAAGGAGACGATCCCTCCCTTGTAGAGGAGCTCATGCCTCTTCTGGCTCCTCTCGTCCTCGATCGTGATGCGCACCCCCTTGTTCAAGAAGGCCAGCTCTCGGAGCCTCTGGGAGAGGATGTCAAAACTGAACTCGGTGGTCTCGAATATCTGCGCGTCCGGTTTGAAACTGACCCTGGTGCCGCACTCTTTGGATTTGCCCACCTCCTTGAGCGGTCCTTGAGGGACGCCGCGTTTGTAGCGCTGCTGGTAGACCTTACCCTCCCGTTTGATCTCTACCTCAAGGTTCTCTGCCAGTGCGTTGACTACGGAGAGTCCTACGCCGTGAAGTCCGCCGGAGACCTTATAGGCCCCCTTGTCAAATTTGCCTCCTGCGTGGAGCATGGTGAGGACCACTTCGGCGGCTGATTTTTTTTCCGTCGGATGGAGATCCACCGGGATACCCCGACCATTGTCGATCACAGTGACGCTGTTGTCGATATGGATCTGGATGTCGATCTGATCGCAGTGGCCGACCAGGGCCTCGTCGATAGAGTTATCCACGACTTCGTAGACCAGATGGTGCAGTCCGCGCTCGCCGGTATCGCCGACAAACATGCTCGGCCTCTTGCGCACTGCCTCTAGCCCTTCAAGCACTTTAATCTTGTCGGCCCTGTAGTCCGACGGCATAGGGGGTTTGGACTCTGCCATGTGATTCTCTTTAGAGATTGAGAAAAACCCTTTAAATACTTGGGGTTAGGATAACTCCAGTGGCTCACGAATTATACCTAAAATGGGCTCAAAAGTAAAGCAAAAAACACAGTTTTTATATTCCCCAAAAGGCGGCATATATTGACACAAGAAGGGCAGGTAGTAGGATACAGCTCCGGTCTTTGTGATTTATGGGGAAAGCAGATGAGGTCATCCTGATGGTGGCCGGCATTCCGCTCGCGCTGAAGAAAAATAGGCAGGGGACGCAGTGCTGTTAGACGAGACACTCAAGAGGGTCGCTCCGCTGGATCGCTCGATCGAGCCCCAGGCGCAGGCGCGCCTGGACCAATTGACCAAGCCACCCGGGAGCCTGGGGTGCTTGGAAGAGTTGGCCCGGAGAGTTGCCTGCATCCAGGGGAGGGTGCCGCCGCGTCTGGGGCCCAAGCTCATCTTTGTCTTTGCCGCCGACCACGGGATTGCGGCCGAGGGGGTGAGCGCCTATCCCAGCGCGGTCACGGCGCAGATGACCTACAACTTTCTCGCCGGCGGCGCCGCGATCAATGTCCTGGCGCGTCAGTTTGGTGTGGAGGTGAAGGTGGTGGATGTGGGGGTCAACCATGAGTTTCCTCCGCTGGAAGGGCTGCGCCCTCTTAAGGTCAGACCAGGGACAGCCAGCTTCGCTCAAGGGCCGGCCATGAGCCGGGAGGAGGCATGGCGCTCTGTTGAGGTCGGCATTCGCCTGGTCGAGGAGGAGGCGGGGGAGGATCTCTTTCTCCTGGGCGCTGGAGAGATGGGTATTGGTAATACCACAAGCGCGGCAGCGATCTTTTCTGCCTTCACCGGGGCCCCTGCGAGCACCGTCACGGGCCGAGGGACGGGCATCGACGCGGCTACATGGGAGAGGAAGGTAGCGGCCATCGAGAGGGGGCTCTCATTGAACCGACCCGATCCCCGAGATCCACTGGACGTTCTGGCAAAGGTAGGTGGTTTGGAAATTGGCGCCATGGCGGGTCTTATCTTGGGTGCAGCCGCCCGCCGCCTGCCGGTGATTCTGGACGGCTACATCTGTGCCGCCGCGGCTCTTTTGGCCTGCCGCTTCAATCGCAATGTGAGCGATTTTCTCTTTGCCTCTCATCTCTCAGCCGAGAAGGGACACCAGCAGATGCTCGGAGAGCTTGGTCTAACTCCTCTTTTGGATCTGGGGCTGCGTCTAGGGGAGGGGACCGGGGCCTGCATCGCAATGGCCCTGGTCGAGGCCGGCGTAAAGATCCTGCGCGAGATGGCGACCTTTGAGAGCGCTGACGTTGCGGGAAAGATACGGTGAATTCTTTTTGGACGGCGCTTCAGTTTTTGACTATCTTTCCCTGGCCCAGGGGAGTCATCACGGCTCCAGAAGAGATCGGCAGGTCCGCGGTTTTTTTCCCCCTGGTGGGTTTTTGTCTGGGGCTGGGCCTGGTTTTCTTCGACTGGTTTCTCTCTCTCTTCTTAGCGCCTGATCTCTTGGGCGTCGCCCTTGTGGCCTTAATGATCCTTCTGACCCGTGGTCTTCATCTCGATGGGCTGGGAGATACCTTTGACGGTCTCGGAGCCAAGGGAGGCCGGGACGGGGCCTTAAGGGCGATGGCAGATAGCCGGGTTGGGATCTTCGGCCTCCTGGCTGTGGTTGTCGTTCTCTCTTTTAAGTTTCAGGCGCTCAAGGTTCTGGGTGAGCATCGAGCCCCGGCCCTGCTCCTGGCGCCGGTCCTGGGCCGCTGGGCGATGCTCATCCTCGCTTATGGTTCCAGCTCAGCCCGGGAGGGATTGGGACGGATCTTGGTCGATCATGTGAATCGAAAAATTCTCTTCTGGGCTACAGCATTCACGCTCATCTCGGTCTCTCTTTTAAAGGCCCGCCCCGGGCTTTGGATTGCTCTGTGCGTCACCCTCTTGACCCTTCTTTTCCGACGTTACCTCCAGCGCCGCCTCGGCGGGGTGACCGGCGACACCTTCGGGGCCGTGGGCGAGATCAACGAGACCTTGGCCTTGGTGATCTTTGCTTCAGCTTGAGGGAAAGCTCTATTGGGATTGGACCACCTGCTGCTCGATCTCTTCTTGCAGGCCCCTCAGGCGGGGACTCAGTTCGACCGGGTAGGTTTGGGGGTCGCGAATCGCTTTGATCTTTTCATCGAGGCAGGAGAGCCCCTGGGCGCAGCGCTCCCGGATCTCCTTGAGAGTGGGATAGGGTCCGATGGCCTTCCCCTCCTCCATGACCTTCTTGAGCAGGGGTTCTGCCCCGGCAAGATTCTCTTCCCTGAGAGTGATCGTGTCCTTTTGTAGCCGGCCTTGACTGTCGACAAAACGGAAAATCTGTTTTCTCCCCGGCAGAGAGACCTTTCCGGTGCTGAGCTTCAATACCGGCCGCCCGTTGTATTCGACCAGTTTGTAGGCGATGTCAGACCACGGGGCATCGCCTGAGACTCCCATCTGGGTTCCGACCCCATAGCTGTCGTAAGGCGCGTTTGCCTCTGAGAACGCCGCCAGATCATATTCGTCCAGGCCGCCGCTGCCGATGATCTTGACCTCTTGGAGCCCGGCGTCGTCGAGGATGCGGCGCACCTCGCGCCCCAGGCGCACGAGGTCGCCGCTGTCGATGCGCACGGCGCGCAGGTGATGGCCGCTCCGCGCCAGCTCGCACGCCACCTCCACCGCCTTGCGCGCCCCGGCCAGGGGATCATAGGTGTCGATGAGGAGCGTGGAGTTATCCGGGAAGCTCCGGGCGAAACTCAGAAAGGCATCGATCTCGCGCTCAAAGCTCGAGACAAAGGAATGAGCCATGGTCCCGACAATCGGGATGCCATGGCGCCTCCCGGCCAGGACATTGCTGGTGGCGCTGAATCCGGCCAGAAAGCTCGATCGCGCCACCTTCATCCCCGCGTCGATGCCGTGGGTGCGCCTGAGGGAGAAGTCCACGACCGCCCGGCCCTGCGCGGCATGGACGCAGCGCGCCGCCTTGGTGGCGATCAGCGTCTGCAGATGGATCTGATTGATGACGAAGGTCTCGACGATCTGTGCCTCGACGATCGGGGCGGTAATTTCTAAGATCGGCTCGTCCTTGAAAAAGAGGCGGCCTTCAGGGATGGCCCAGACCTCGCCCGTGAAGCGCAGCCCGCTCAGGAAATCGAGGAATGCGTCGGCGAAGATTTGAGTCGAGCGGAGGTAGTCCACGGACTCCTGGTCGAAGGCAAAGTCTCGAAGAAAATTCAAGACGTCCTCCAATCCGGCGGCGAGGAAATAGCCCCGGTGGGGCGGGTAGGAGCGGATGAAGAGGCTGAAGGTCGCGGGCTCGAATTTCCCGCTCTCAAAATAGCTCTGGGCCATGGTGAGCTGGTAGAGGTCCGTGAGCAGGCAGAGATTTTCCCGGTGATCCACGACGGCTCCTTAAAGGCATTCAGGATGGCCTGAGTTTAGTGTAAAAATAACACTAAGTAAAGGGGATCTTTCGGGAACTGTTGATTTCCCGCCGCTCTTTTGTTAAGGACTTCCCAGGTGCAGGTGTTATAAGGACAGGAGGGCCCCTCGATGTTTCGAGACCAAGTGGCGCTTAAAGACTTCGAGAAGACGGATCCGGAGTACCAGGACCTCCTGCGCCGCGTCCTGGCCATCCAGGCGGATTGCGAGATCGGTGGTCCCAATCTCTATGTGAAGGATATCTTGCCCACGGCTCCGACCAAGCTCGACCAGCTCATTGTCGCCCGCACCGCGGCCGAGGAGATCGACCACTATCGAAAGATAGCCCGCTTGGCGGGTGAGATCGGTGAGGATGTCTCCTATGTGCTGAGCTGGCCCAATCAGAAGCGCTACGTCGAGGCCTTTCGCGGCCGGATCACGGCCTGGGAGGACTTCGCCGTCTTCGGCTTCCTGATCGATCGCGTGGGCCGCTATCAGCTAGAGGAGTTCGTGGGTTGCACCTATGAGCCGCTGAACCGCCTGATGCAACAGCCTGACGTCATGCGCGAGGAGGAGGGCCACATCGATTTCGGAACTAACCAGACAGCCGAGTATGCCGCCAAGGGGGGAGGGTCAAAAGCGAAAATCCAAAAGGCCCTGGACTACTGGTATGTGAAGGGGCTCGACATGTTCGGACGCTCAGATTCAAAACGATCCGAGCGCTATCGTTACTGGGGCCTTAAGCGCCGGACCAATGCCGAGGCTCGGCAACAATACATCAATGAAGTGACCCCCCTGATTGAGAAGATGGGGCTTCAGGTGCCGGACCCGAACCAGGGGCGGATGTACTTCTAGAGGGCAGTATATGTCTCAAGCTCCCAACACCGAAGCACTGGACGAGCACCTCAAGACCATTATTTTGGCGCTCCACAGCGCCGTCAACTGGGCCATGCCGCATCTCAAAGATCCGAAGATTGTCGACCAGGCGGTCCAGGACTGCAAAGAGATCCTCGATGTGGTGATCGAGGGAAACGTCTCCGAGTGGCTGAAGTAGAGGGCCCCGCTCGCCTAGAGCTATAACTTGAACATCATCGTCTGCGCCAAGGTCATCCCCGCCAGTTCTGTTACGATCGAGATCGATCCCGCCACCCGATGCATGGTGCGCAAAGGCGTCCCGCACGAGCTCGACCCGGCTGCTGCCAGCGCCCTGGAGGAGGGGCTGCGCCTGACCGAACGGCATGGCGGCGAGGTCAGGCTCCTCACCATGGGGATCGAGGACGCTACGGTCGGCATCCGCAACGCCTTAGCGATGGGCGCCGCCTCGGCGATTCATATTTTGGATGGTGCCCTGGCCGGGTCGGATACCCTGGGCACGGCCAAGGCCCTGGCCGCGGCGATCCGGAGAGAGACCTTTGATCTCATCATCTGCGCGACCGAGAGCAGCGACAGCTATTCCGGCATCGTGCCTGGACAGTTGGCTCGGCTCTTGGGGATCACGCCGCTCACCTTCGCCCGGGAGATCGGCGTGGATGGCCGAAGAATCACCATCAAGCGGCAGAGCGAGAACGGGTATGATGTCGTTGAGGCGGAGTTGCCTGCCCTGGTCACGGTGACGAGCGGCATCAATGAGCCGCGCTATCCCCAGCTCAAGGGCATCATGGCGGCAAAGAAAAAGGAGATTAAGAGATATACGGCTGCGGATCTCGGTCTGGGGCCGGATCAGGTCGGGGCCTCTGGCGCCAGGGAGAGGGTTTTGAGTATCGGCAGGCCACCGGCGCGCAAGGCCGGCCAGATCCTCCAGGACGAGGGCGAAGGCGGAAAGAGGATCGCTGATTTTCTCGCCGAGCTAAAGCTGATTTAGATGGCTCAACTGATTTGGGTCTACGCCGAAGTGGTCGAGGAGAAGATCGCGCCGACCACGTTGGAGCTGCTCTCCAAGGCCGCCGATGTCGGGACCGCGGAGGCGATCCTGCTCGGACCCGCCCCAGAAGGGGCGGTGACGGCGCTGGCCAGCTATGGCGCCACCAAGGTCTATCGCTCGGCCGATCCGATTTTTCGCGACTACCTGACGCTCCCCGCGGCAGAGACCCTCGCCACCTTGATCGGGAAGTATCGCCCTGCGGTGTTGCTCTTTGCCTCGAGTTATGCGGGCCGCGACCTGGCCGCGGCGCTGAGCGCGCGGCTCGACTCGGGAGCGATCACCGACGTGGGCGACTTCGTCTTGAAGAATGGTTCCGTAGAGGCCGCGGTGCCGGCCCTCGGGGGGAGTTATCACAACACGACGACGCTGGTCAGCCCGGGAACCAAGATCTTGCTGGTCCGGCCGAAGTCGTTTGAGCCCAGAGAGCGCCAGCAGAGCGCCGGCGTCGAGGAGGTCGAGGCCCCTTCCGGCCCTGGCGTGACCAAGGCGCGCGTGACCGATAGGGTGACGGTCAAGCGAGAAGGTCCCCAGCTCGAGGGCGCCAACGCGATTGTCTCCGGGGGACGGGGCCTTAAGGCAGCCGAGCATTTTGACATGCTGCGTCAGCTCGCGGAGCTGCTCGGCGGCGCCGTGGGGGCAACCCGGGCCGTGGTCGATGCCGGCTGGGTCCCCTACTCGATGCAGGTGGGCCAGACCGGAAAGACCGTCAAGCCAAAACTCTACATCGCCTGCGGCATCTCCGGCGCGGTTCAGCATCTCGCCGGGATGAAAAGTTCCGGTGCGATCGTCGCGATCAACAAGGACCCCGAGGCACCCATCTTTCAATGCGCCGACCTGGGCGTGGTGGGCGACGTCTTCAAAGTAGTCCCACAGCTCATCGAAGAGATCAAAAAGAGAAAAGGGCTCTGATTTCATAGAGCATTTTGACTCAGGGGTCGGAAAACCAGCCTTCATACATATACGCGCATCGACTATCGCCAGATAACAGAAGCAATCAGCGATACCTTGCCAATCTTCTGCTACGCACCGTTGGAGGATGGGGACAACATCAGAACGGCTGCTCTCAGAACTGCGCACGTATTGGAAAGAGCATCGTTCCCCAACGTGGCTTTTTCCCAACCGAAAGGACAGTCCGCTTTCGATTGACTACGCCCAGAGGATCTACAATCTGGCCAAAGAGAAGGCCCAAATCCACAAGGGCAAAGGCATCCACACGCTTCGTCACTGCTACGCCACTCATCTGCTTCAAGACGGGTACGACATCCGGACGGTGCAGGAACTCCTTGGGCACAAGGATGTCAGCACCACCATGGTCTACACCCATGGGTTAAATCGTGGCGGTAGAGGAGTCCACAGCCCGGCCGATAGACTCCGATCTTGTCGGGAGAGTCGTTGGGTAAGCCGGAATAGGCTGACAATAGCCGTAGTGTTTGTCGGAGTGCGAATAATCAAAAAATCGCTTGCTAACTGTTGAAGACGATTATAGAACCCGCTATAAATGTAAAAATCGTTGGTGGGAATAGGCTGACCAATCTATTTAATATTGAATTAGGCTCGTAAGCACGGGATCTGGTGCACAAAGGAGGAATTGTCATGGATCAGACAAAGATAGGCGCTATAAGTCTTTTCCTTGTTTTCGTAGTCCTTCTCTACGTTCTTCCGTCGAGGGGAGACGGGGCGACGGTATCAGTCGATTGTTCATCAGCTAGCCTTCAAGCGGGGGTCGACAAGGCCAAGCCAGGAGATACCGTCTTGGTGAGCGGCACCTGCAGTGAAAATCTTGTCATTCCAGAGCACGTCCAAAAAATCACTCTAGACGGTCAGGGCAAGGCGACGATTAGTGGGACCGACAAAGCGAAAGATACTATTCTAATTTATGGGAAGGGGATCACAATCAAGGGGTTTACCATTATGGGCGGCCGGGATGGGATCCAAATACTGATGGGAGGGACAGCACTAGTAGATGGCAATACCATCGAGAAGGTGGGGCGTTTTGGTGTTTACGTAACCCAGCATAGTTCGGCGCGGATTGTTAACAACACGATTCAGAACAACGGACAGTTCGGCATTGCGGTCAGCGGAGGCGCTTTTGCCTATATTGGGTTTCTTGGCTACCTCGACCTCATGGACAAGAACACGAGTCCCAACGTCGTTCAGGGTAACGGCAGAGCCGGGATCCATGTGCATCGTACATCATATGCCCGCATTGCGGGGAACACTATCAGTAACAACAAGCTCAATGGGATTGAAGTTGAGGGGGTCTCTCATGCTCAGATCGGCGGCAACACCATTAATGCTAATGGTGAAGACGGGATTCATATCAGTGAAAACTCCAGTGTGAACCTGGGGTCCGGCAAGGGAACCCGTATCTTGGATATTCACAACAGTACCACCGCAGTTAACAAAGGATTTGGGATCAGTTGCTCCGAGGGAGGGTCTGCTAATGGTAGTCTGGGAAGCCTGAATGGCGCCAAAGGTGCAAAGGATTTTGATAACAGTTGCGCCGATAGGATGAGACCGTGACGGTTTAAGGGTAAAAGAAAAGGGGACACTCTGAATTTTTAGGCCTAATCTTCTCAGACCGACGCGGAATACGCGCGGCTGAGCTTTGCGTTAGCCTGACCTCAGGCGAGCACCTCGAGTTATTTCGAACACAAGGAGGCGACATGCTAAGAATGATGAGGCGTCAAACGCGTTTGGTGAAGTCGGCATTGGTCAGGATCGGCCTCTTTGGTGTCGCGATAATGGCGGTTCCCGGTATCACGTTTGCCGGCGTCGACATCGAGGTCACATCCACGATCCAGGCGGCCGTTGATGCTGCGAACCCTGGTGACACTGTCCTGGTTCCGCCTGGCACGTACCGCGAGAGCGTCCTGGTGACCAGGAACGATATCACCATCGTCGGCAGCCATACGGCAGTGATCGATGCCGAGGGGTTTGGAACGGGTATTCGGGTGGGTATAGGCAGGATAACGACCGTGGACGGAGTGCCGGTATGCCCTGCGCTCGCGGTGAAGAACTTCACTCTCAAGGGACTGACGATTAAAAACGCGCGGTTCAGCGGCGTTTTCCTTATCGGTGTCGATCGGTATCGCCTCACCGGAAGCATGTACATCGACAACCCGACATATGGACCGTTTCCACTCTGTTCCCGCCACGGGCTGATCGATGACAACTTTGTCAAGGGCGGCAACGCTTCATCGAACGGCCCGAGCATCGATGCGGGCATCTACGTGGGCGACGATGACACGGTCAAGGTGACGAAGAACGTCGTCACGAACCACGCAATCGGGATCGAAATCGAGAGCTCAATGAATGCCGTCGTGCGCGAAAACGTGCTGAGCGGCAATACCACGGGAATCGTGGTTGTCGTGCTTCCAGGACTGCCCCTGCCTCGCACAGACAACGTCCGGATCGAGAGTAACCTGGTGTTTCGCAACAACTTGGCCAACCCTGTCCCTGTCGAGAGCGGCGATCCGGTCGGGTTGCTGCCGACCGGAACCGGAATCCTCAACATTGGGGGCGATCACGTGATCGTCCGCAATAACCGCGTTATCGGGAACGACTCCTTGGGTGTCGCGATCATCCGGAATCCCTTTGCCTCCGCGGATCCCCGCATCGAGCCCAACCCGGACAGCAACGAGGTTCGCGATAATGTGATTCTTCACAACGGTCGCAACCCCGATCCCATCCGTGCGACGACGCCGGGTGTCGACATCTTCTACGATGGAACTGGGATGGGCACATGCTTTGCCCGCAATGTCTTCGAGACCGAGTTTCCAGCCAGTATCACCGCGTCCTTCCCGTGCCCCGAACGAGATGAGCAGGATCACGGCCGTGATGGCGAAAGATGAGATTAGCGACAGGCGTGCTGGCTAACAACATGTTGCAGGCGACGCGCTAGAAGCGGCGCGCGCCTGAACACGACGTTAGGTCGCCGTGTTCGATGAAGCCAAGCTGAACGAAGTCCTGGTGATCCTTCAACGTCCCTTGGCCTACCTCCTATCGTCCTGCACTTAAATTGGTGCCCGCATTGGAACTCCTAAAGGCCTACTTTGATTCCGGGGATTCCGGGGACACAATACTAAATACTTCTTGACGGCTTCGCAGGTAATCTAATACGCTTCGCCCCTGGCTCGGATTTCCAGACTCGTGGTGCCTGGGTATCCACGTCATGTAACGCAGAGGGGCGTACGCTCAATCCCCATCTTCAGCAACGACAAGGATCGGAGCGCGTATGCCGATATCATGGCCGAGCAGTTGCGGCGGTTTGGTGTCGAGGTGTTGGCGTGGTGCTGGATGACGAATCACCCGCATCTGGTTGCGGTTCCCAAAGATCAAGCGGCCTTGGCTCGGGCCATTGGGGAAGCGCATCGGCGATACACTCGGATGAAAAACTTTGCGGACGGCGTACGCGGTTATCTCTTTCAGGGTCGTTTTGGCTCCTGCGTTTTGGATGAGACCCATCTCCTTGCGGCTGCGCGCTATGTGGAACTAAATCCCGTTCGCGCCGGCATGGTCAAAACGGCCGACGAGTATCCATGGTCAAGTGCTCGGTTCCATCTTGAGCGGCAAAGACGTTGTGGTAAGGGACAAAGACCTGCCGGGGCTCGTGGACAACTGGGCGGAATACCTTCAGGGCAACGACCAGGGAGCTCACAACCATCTGCTTCTGGCGATCCGATCAGGTAGACCAACTGGAAGTCAGCAGTTTGTAAGGTTGGTTGAAACGCTAACCGGACGTCATCTCAGTTTAGGAAAGCCAGGACCACGACCGAAGGGGCTTCCTGAAAATTAGTATTATGTCCCCGGAACTTCGACTTCACACCTCAGCAATCGTGGTGATCCGCACAGATCGGTTCCTCTAGTGTAGTGAGTCTAACACTTCTTTACTTAAGCAATGTCACCCTGAACGAAGTGAAAGGTCTCATGCATTTGGAAAGACGAGATTCTTCGCTTCGCTCAGAATGACAATCAAAGTCAAGGGACTTATGACTCACAACACTAGGACATTAAGCCGCGAGGGTGGAGCAGTTCAACCGACCTCAGCGTATCTGAAGCAATCGACCAGGTGGTCGTTGACCATTCCGACCGCCTGCATAAAGGCGTAGCAGATGGTCGAGCCCACGAATTTGAAGCCGCGCTGTGACAGGTCTCTGCTCATGGCGTCGGACTCGACCGTCCGGGCGGGAATCTCCTTCAGCGACCGTCTCCGATTCTTTTGCGGACGCCCGCCGACGAATCGCCAGATATAGGCGTCGAAGCTGCCCGACTCTCTCTGGACATCGAGAAAGGCATTGGCGTTCTGAATCGCCGCCTGGATCTTCAGGCGGTTTCGAACGATCCCGGGATCAGCCAGCAATTCCTTGATCTTGTGCTGGTCGTATCTTGCGACGGCACGGGCGTCGAAGTTGTCGAAGGCGAGCCGGTAGCTCTCCCTTTTTTTCAGGATCGTCTCCCAGCTCAATCCTGCCTGGGCGCCTTCCAGGATCAGGAACTCAAACAGGGCCCGGTCATCGTGCAGAGGCACGCCCCATTCCCGGTCGTGGTAGGCGATAGACAGATCCGTCCTGGCCCATTCGCAGCGGCGCACCGTGAGGCTCTTCTGCCGCGCTCCGTCTTTACTTCCGCGCCGCAGCCAGGGCTGCGTCGTAGTTGGGATGCTGGGCGATGTCGCTCACGTACTCGACATGTTTGAGCTTGCTGTCCGGCCCGATCACGAAGATCGCACGCGCCAGCAGGCGATCCAGCGGGCCGCCCGAGATCAGGACTCCGTAGTTCTTGCCCAACGAGGCCTCCCGGTGATCGCTCGCGGTGATCACCTTATCGACGTTCGAAGCGGCGCACCAGCGCTTCTGGGCAAAAGGCAGATCCATGCTGACGCAGACGATCTCGGCGTTGGCGAGCTTGCCCGCCTCCTCGTTGAACCTCTTGGTCTCCATGTCGCAGACCGGCGTGTCGAGCGAGGGGACGGTCGCGATGATGCGCGTTTTCCCTGAGGAACTGGCCAAAGTGTAGTCGCTCATGTCGCCCTTCTGAACCTTGAAGTCCGGCGCCGCCTGGCCCACCTTCACCTCATTGCCCGAAAGGGTCACGGGATTCCCTTTGAACGCGACTTTCGCCATATTCTCTCCTCCGTTCTAAAGAAATTTTACCTACCTTTTTTTCTGGCCTTAGTTAAGGAAATCAAGCAGCTGATCTCTTCTTTGATTCGTTAACCTGGACTCATTTTGAACGTAACCTGCAAAGATAGCGTCGTCTATAGTTTCCAATTCCTTTAACAACTTCTTTTTAAAATCCTGGTCGAACACGGCCTTCTCGATGTTCTTTGCCTTGTAGAAGTATATCGGTTTTAAGCCCTCGGTCGCTTCGAACCTCGCCCCCGTGAGATCAGAACCCGTAAAAAACGCATCTTCAAATACAGAACCGGAAAAGATCACGCCTTGCAGCACTGCCCCTTCAAAAAGCGAGATCTTTATGGTGCACCTTGCAAAGCTCGTGTCTCTAAGAACGGACCGTGTGAAAATCGTATTGATTATAGTCGAGCCATCGAATTTACTTTCCGTTATCGCGCTGGACGAAAGGGCCGATCCTATAAAAGCCGCCTTCTGCAGATCCAACCCCTCTAGGATTGCACGATTCAGCGTATTCCGCCGGAATTCAATGTTTTTAATCGGATACTTCCTGGTCACTTCTAGAAAAGTGGCAGTAAAGTCGGCAACCACCTGTTGATGCATGTACAGTTCGCTGAGATCGTTCTCTCTTTTGCGAAACGTCTCCCAATTATGACGCATCTCTCTCTGAAAGTCCTCGAGCAAAGTCTTTCTCAAAAGAGACAGCTTATCGAGGCTCGTTGATATCTCCGGGTGCCTCTTTATGCTATCCTCGAAGGCCCTCCTGGCATTGTCCCGCCAGAGTTTCAGCACATATTCCTGATCGACAAGGCTTCTGTTAAGAGTCAGCATTTTCTCCATCACCCGCCGATAGTTTTCCTGCCCGACCTTATCCAGACTGCCCCTAATTGCGCTCAGCACGTTGTAATCAAGCTCTAAAGGCAACCGGTTGAGAAGGAGATCGAGGGCCTGCTCGTAGTATCTCCCCCGCTCGGTTATAAACGTGCCCATGTTGGATGCAGAAGCGAGCCGTTCTTCTCTTTGCGATGAGGAAAGCTTCTCCACGACGGAGCGGAAATTCTTATCCATGTCCTGGCTGAGAACCTGCCGGTATTGAAAAATCCCCGACATTAAGGGAATAAAAACGGCTAGGCCGCCGAATATCTTGAGCACATCTGCTGCAGCAATGGTCCCCTTTTTATCCATTTTGCCGCTACCTCCAGATCGAAGGCTATGACGAATCCAAGCCGCTAGTCAAGCGAAAGCTGAAAATATGAATGCCCTTACCGCATCCTCGTTCTTCTGAATCCATGCCCCACTGCAGAAGTAGGATGCAATGAGAAGCCTATGGCTTGATCAGGGCCTTGGTGGGATAGAGGTCGGGAATCTCACCGCCCACCGCCCGGATGCAGCGCTCGGTCTCCTCCAAGGGAAAGACATGGCTCACCATCTCCTCCACCGGGAACCTGGTCGACTCCAGGAGACGGATCGCTGCCTCGACGGCGTCGTTGTCAGCGGTAAATGCGCCCTGGAGGCGGATCTCGCCCCACACGAATTGGTCCATCACCATCGGCGTCTCTACCGAGTCTCCGGTCAGACCTGCGAGCACCATGGTCCCTTGCCGGCGCAGGCACTGGACGGAGCTCCTGATCGCCTGCGGGCTGCCTGAGACATCCACCGCCACATCGGCCATCGCCCCGCCGGTCTCTCTCCGCACTACCCCCACCACATCCTCTTCTTCCACATTGATCGTCCGGTGCGCGCCAAAGCGTTGCGCCAGGGCCAGGCGCCTGGAGTCTCGACCTATACCTGAGACGAAGATCCGGGCTGCGCCAGCCTGGCGTGCGGCAAAGGCGCAGGCCAGGCCCTGCTGCCCCGGCCCCTGGATCAGGACGAAGTCACCCATCTTGACGCCTCCCTGGCGCACCGCCCATTGAAAGCCGTTGGCCATGACTGCGCCGATAAGGACTGCGGCCGCTGCCGGGAGGTCGTCGCTGACCTTGGTGGCGAGGGCATCCGGCGCGAGATAGATGTAATCCGCAAAGCCGCCGAAGAGGTGTGGAGGATGGGCGCAGGAGGTGCGGCCGCCGTAGCTCGTCCGTTTAGTACAGAATCTGGCCGCGCCGCGGCGGCAATCCGCACAGCGGCCGCAGCCCAAGGCCCCTTTGAGGATGATGCGCTCTCCCTCCTTGAGCCCGTGAATGGCGGCCGCCTCCCGTCCCAGCTTCGCTACCCGACCGAGAATCTCATGGCCGAGAATGACCGGCACCGGGAGGCTGATCTCGCCGTGGTAGTATTTGACATCGCTGCCGCACACCCCGGCCATTTCCACGGCCACAAGCCCGCCGGAGGGAGGGATCTCAGGAAGGGGATAGTCACGGATCTCAATCCGGTTTGGGCTCACCAGTGTCGCGGCTCGGCTGGTCCCGGCCATAGGATTACCTTTATTCTCCTTCGCCGAATACCCCGTAGCTTGCTGCGGGGATGAAGGCGAGGAGAACCCTCCGTAGCCTTGGCGAAGGAGGGTTGCGGCTTCGGAGAATTTCGCAGGATACCCCGCAGCTTGCTGCGGGGAGCTTCATTTTAAAGGCCTTCTATCTTTCTTAAGGTCTCAGCGTAATCTCCCAGCGCCTTATCGAGGAGACATTCCGGCTCGTATCCGAGCTGGGCGCGGGCGCGGGAATAGTCATGCGGGATCTTCTCCTCCGGGTAGGGCATCGGCCGCTCTCCTCCGGTCAGGGTAATCTGGGCCTTGGGAAAATGACTCTTCAAGGCACGGAGAATATCTTCTCCACTCGCCCTTTCACCACTCCCGATGTGGAAGATGCCATCCTGCAGGTCTTCCTTAAGACAGGCCAGAACAGCGCCCCGCGCCGCATCCTTGCAGTAGAGAAGCTCGGACGGGCCATAGGGCCACTGGATGGTCGCGGCCTCGCCCCTGAGGGCCGCCCTGACCATCGCTTGAATGGCCTGCTCGCGCGTCGCCTTCAAGGCCGCTGGCGCGGGGCCATAGAGCGCAGCAAAACGGACCACGACAAACTCAAACCCGAAGCGCTGGGCGTAAGCCCGGCCGAGAAACTCCGAGGCGGCCTTGGTGGCGGCATAGATCGAGGGCGGGTTGAGAGGGATGGTCTCATCGATCTTTGCACGCCCCGCGCTTAAAGATCCGAGATAGACGGTGCCGGAGCTGGAGAAGACCAGGCGCGCGATCCCTTCCAGTCGCGCTGCCTCCAGGACATTCACTGTGCCCAAGAGATTCAGCCTCACGCCGCTGTAAGGCCGCCTCTGAACCTCCTCGCCCAGAAAGGCTGCCAGGTGGATAATCCGGCCGATGCCGTGCTCGCGGATGGCCGAGATGAGCCCCGGAAGATCCAGGATATCGCCGCGCACCACGCGGATCGCCTTCCTATCAACCCCTACTGCGCTCAGGAACCTCTCGTTGACGGCGACATCAAAGAGCACCGGCCTCTCCCCCTTCTCCGCAAGGAGTCGCACGGCGTCAGCCCCCACCAGGCCGCTGCCGCCAGTTACCAGGATCCCTTTTTTGTCCATGACTATGGGACTAAATCTTTACCCGGCGACTCTTTATCTTTTCTCCGTTTTTCAGGTACTCGCCCTGGACAGCCAGCCGCGCCTCTTCTTCCAGCTCCTCGTCCCAATCGCCCAGAGAATAGCCGAACCACGGCGGCCTGGGGGAAAGCGGCGGCAGCCCCAGCTCCTCCCAGATAGCCCGCGCCCGCTCCATAAACTCCCGCTTGGGCAGAGAGACCGGCGGGAAGGGCTCGCGCAGAATGGCGTTGATGAGGAGCGCCGAGTCATCGGCCGGCCTGGTCTCGGCGGGCATGTCGGAGCGACCGAAGGGCGGGCCGTGGCCGAGCTCGCGCCCGGTGAGGATCTGCGCGTCCCGGTGCGGCCGGGAGCGGTAACTCACCGCCCACATGACCATCTCGAGATCCCAGGGGTCGATGTCCTCGTCGACCGCGACCAGAAACTTTCCCACCCCGGGATGAAAGGTCGCCGCGCCCATGAGGGCGCGCCAGGCCTCGGCCTCGGTGGGCTTTCTCAACTGGACCACGATCACCTTGCGCAGGTTGGTCAGGGGCTCATGCATAGCCACCTTCAAGAGGCTCTTAATCCCCAGCTCCCTTTTTAAAAAAGAGAGAAAGAGCGGCTCATAGCCGACGCGCTTGATCACGCTCGACTCGCTGGGGGTCACCTGACTGGTCCAGGAGACCAGGATGGGATTCTTTTTGCGCGTGATGCAGGTCACCTCCATGTAGGGGTTGAGCATGCGCGGGTGCATGTAGCCGTGGGACTCGCCAAAGGGACCTTCGGGCTCGACATATTCGGTGGAGAGCAGCCCCTCGATGACGATCTCGGCATCGGCGGGGACTTCGATATCCACCGTCTGGCACTTGACCAGACGGATCGGCTCCCCGGCCAGGCCGCCGGCTACTGTCAGCTCGTCCACGCCATAAGGGATCTTTTGCACCGCGGCATAGGAGACCACCGGCGGAGGTCCGACGACGATGGCGGCCTCCAGGGGAATTTTCCGCTCCTTACATTTGTTCCAATGGGTGAGGATATGCTGTCCCGGGCCGGGGAAGACGCCGACCCGATCGTGGGCCTTGAGGTGGCCGCGGTAGTTCCCCATGTTGCGCACCCCGGTCTCCGGATCTTTGGTCACCCAATGGCCGGCCGTGATGAATGGGGCGCCGTCAAAGCCCGGGGTGGAGATGGGGATGGGGAACTGATCCAGCCCCCCGGCGCGCTTAAGCTCCTCGCCCCTCTGGATCACCTCGTGAACCGGGCCATGCTGGAGCAGAACCGGCTCGATGGGGTTGCGCAGGGCCTCGTCCCACCGATCTGGGATCTCTTCGGCGCGGCAGTTGAGGCCCACGGCGTAAATATATTTCGAGCCCGCCATGATGCCGACACCGACCGGTATGTCATAGCGCCTCCCTCGGGCATCGGTGACCTGCTCGAAGAGAAAGCCGCGCCATTCCTCTTCCTTGAGGCCGCCGCGGTACTGCCAGCGGACCAGAGGATGCATCTCGGTATCCTTATTGATCTGGCGGCGCACCCGAACCAGCAGCCCGGCGCCCTCCAGGGCCGTTATATGCCCGGGGAGATCCGCATATCCGCGCTCGGCTCCCTTAGCCCTTGCGACTGTCTTTGCCATCCGGCTCTCCCTTCAAGCCGCGATCGTGCCCCTCACTGGAGACCCAGCTCACGGTTGACCTCCCTCTGCAAGGCGAAGTCAAAGACCTTCGACGGGTGCATAGGCTCAGGCAGCTTTAAGATCTGGGCATCCATGGTCAGATACTCCTTGATCTCCTCGTCAGTGGGAATGCCGGTGTGGGTGAAGGCGGGCTTGGACAGGCGGTAAGTCTCCAGGGCAATGGCAAAGTCGACCTTCGACAGCCGCGCCAGGATCTCGCTCGTGCCCTGCTCATTCTCATGGAAGTAGCGATTGCCCTTGGCCCGGGCGCGCAGGATCTTTTTGAGCAGCTCCGGTCTCTCCTTAAGCGTTTGGACATGGACCGCAAGGCCGTTCTGGATGCTGGAGAACTTATCGACCGAGCTGTCCAGGATATTCATCTTGTACTTGTCCCGGCCGAGCAGAAAAATCGGCGGGCTGATCGCTGCCACCTGAATGGCGTTGCTGACCAGGGCCTGGAGCTGGACGCTCTCCTCGCCCACCTGAACCACTGTCAGCTCTTTATCCGGATCGAGACCGCCTTGGCTCAGCAGCCGCTTGGCCATCGTGTGCTGGCTGCCGCCGATGGTGACCACCCCCAGGACCTTGCCCTTGAGATCTTTAATCGAGCGGTACTCGGGACGGGCGATGAGCCAGAATAGAGGCCGGCGCAGCGTGACCGCAGCGACGCGCAGGGGCGCGCCCCGTTGAATGGC
>Ga0184640_10000047_pt1 | contig 26369 bp, 24 predicted proteins | sample PLM31_200_b2_FD_133161 | JGI IMG/M metagenome (GOLD analysis project Ga0184640, IMG submission 133161) | Groundwater sediment microbial communities from an aquifer in East River, Colorado, USA - PLM3-1_200_b2 | ecosystem: Environmental > Terrestrial > Soil > Riparian zone | place: USA: East...
GAAAAGGCTAGAGGAGACTGACAAAAAAGACCGTACAATTTTATCCAGGGACAGCAAAAATGTCCAAAATCTGATCGTATTTCATTCCTAACTATCTTAAAAACAAGAGATTTTTTATAGGCCGACCTGGCGTAGTTTTTGCGGGTTTTCTTATCGTCAATTTTCACAACTGCCGAAGGCATGCCAAGGGAGGAATGAAATGAGATTGAGGCCATTCCCAGGATCTGCTCTTATTGCTCTACTAACCTACACTTTCACTTACGCACAAGAAGGTCCCCAGGTTGAGATCTTCTCCCCCCAGGGCACAGTCAAAAACGTCCGTCAGGTCAGGGCCAGGTTCTCAGTGCCTATAGTCCCGCTGGGCGATCCCCGGGCGATCGTCGAGCCCTTTGACATCCAGTGCCCTGAGAGTGGGACGCAACGCTGGGCTGACGGCAAGAACTGGATCTATGACTTCGACCGCAACCTGCCGGCGGGCGTGCGCTGTGAATTCAAAGTAAAACCAGGACTCCAGACTCTAGCGGGAAAAGAGATCACAGGCCAGAAGGGTTTCTCCTTTTCCACTGGCGGGCCCGCGATCCAGTCATCCACCCCCTATCAGGGCTCGGTCACTATCGACGAGGAGCAGGTCTTCATCCTTGTGCTCGACGCGGAAGCGACCGAGGCATCTGTCCTGGCCAACGTCTCATTTTCCGTAGAGGGTCTTCACGACCGCATCGGCGTCCGAATTCTCTCCGGAGAAGAGAGACAACAGATACTGAGGGCCCGATTCAGGAGAGAGCCTACGATGCCGCTGATCGCCATCCAGGCGAAGCAGGGATTTCCTAACAACGCCAAGGTCAGCCTGATCTGGGGCAAGGGGATCCTATCCAAAAGCGGAGTGGCCACAGAGAATGACCAGATCCTTCCGTTTCAGACCAGAAAGCCATTTATGGCTGAATTCCACTGTCAGAGGGAAAACCCACAGGCGGCCTGTATTCCCCTCGCATCCATGGCCGTTAACTTTTCCGCACTGGTCTCCTGGGAGCGGGCGGGCCAAATCGTATTGAAAGCCCCGGACGGCAAGCAACGGAAACCAGAGAGAGAGGAGCAGGCCACAGGACCTGAGTATGTGCGCGGCGTGGTCTTCAAGGCCCCCTTCCCTCAAAGTACCGAGTTCCTCGTAGAGCTCCCTCCAGGGCTTACCGACGATGCCGGGAGGAAGCTCGTCAACGCCGACAAATTCCCCCTCACTGTGCGCACCGACGAATATCCCCCGCTGGCAAAATTCCCAGCCCGTTTTGGCATCCTGGAGCTGAAAGCCAACCCGATTCTCCCGGTGACCTTAAGGAATATCGAGCCCGAGGTTAAGGCCAGGATGCTGAAGATCAGCAGAGACAAAGGGGCGGCCTCAACCCTGAGTGACTTCCTCCAGGAGTTAAAGGGAAGGATTTTTAAGGTTGCGCCGGCAAAGAGCGACGAGATGGCTCTCTGGCTCAAGCGAGTGGCGCGCGCGAATCGGGAGATATCCGTCTTCGGTCTCCTGGACCGGATGAAAGAGGTCCAGGGTTTTTCCATCCCCAAACCTAGCGGCGCGAAGGCCTTTGAGGTGGTCGGGATCCCGCTCAAGGATCCGGGGTTCTATGTGGTGGAGATCGAGAGCGAGATCTTAGGTGCCTCCCTGCTGGGTAAGAGTAAATCCAGCTTCGTGCCGACGGCGGTGTTGGTCACCAACCTCTCGGTACACTTCAAATGGGGCCGGGAGTCCTCACTCGCCTGGGTCACTACCCTGGACGAGGGGCTGCCGGTAAGAAACTCTACGGTCACCATCATAGACTGCGCCGGGAAATTATTGGCCACAAGCGTGACCGATGCCGACGGGATTGCCCGCTTTGGCGAGCTGCCATCTCTGGCAGGAGTCGCGCGCTGCTCGAATGACGCTCTGGATCATGGCCTCTTCATCACCGCTGAGGCCGCTGGCGATGCGACCTTTGCCCACTCGAGCTGGGATGACGGGATTGAATCCTGGAGGTTTCAGCTCCCTTCGGCGCACTACCAAGGGCCCACCATCGCCCACACCATCTTCGACCGGAGCCTGGTCCGGGCCGGCGAGACCATCTCGATGAAGCACACCATCCGCAAACACATCACCAACGGCTTCGCCATGGTCCCGGAGGGCAACAGGCCCAAGGCCGTTTCCATTGAACACCTGGGGAGCGAGCAGAAATATGAGCTCCCCCTCCAATGGGATGCCAGCGGCACAGCGGAGACCACCTGGATGATACCCAGGGAGGCCAAGCTGGGAGTGTACCAGGTAATGCTTCTCAAAGAGCCGAGCAGCAAGCAGGCCAGCTCGCCCCGCTACTCCAGCTACACCTCCGGCTGGATATCCGGCCAGTTCCGGGTACAGGAATTTCGCGTCCCGCTCATGCGCGCCGCCATCCTGCCTCCCTCCCGGCCCCTGGTCTCGGCCTCCGAAGCCCCCCTCGATCTGACCGTCAAATATCTCGCCGGCGGCGGCGCCGGCCATCTCGCAGTCAAGCTCAGAAGCCAACTCCAGCCGAAGAGCCTCACGACCTTCGATGGCTTTGAGGACTTTGTCTTCGCCAATGGCCCGGTCAAAGAGGGCCGGCGCCGGCTCGGGACCGAAGTGGAGAGCTTCGAGGAGCATGAGGAAGGGGAATCGCCGCAGCCCGCGGAGGCGAAAGAGGCGCTCAAGATCCAGAGCACCGACCTGACGTTGGATAAGACCGGCGGGGCGCGGACGACCATTGCCAAGCTGCCGAAGGTCAAAGCGCCGATGGATCTATTGACAGAGCTCGAGTACAAAGACCCCAACGGCGAGATCCAGACCGTGGCCACGAGGATACCGCTGTGGCCGGCAAAATGGCTCGTAGGCATCAAGCCCGATTCCTGGGCCTTGTCTCAAGAATCCCTGAAGTTTCATGTCGCGGTGGTGAATCTATCCGGCGCACCCGTCGCCCAGGCGCCGGTGAAGGTGGAGCTTTTCGAGCGCCGGGTCTATTCGCACCGCAAACGCCTGGTCGGCGGGTTCTATGCCTATGAGCACTTCGAGGAGGTGAAGAAGCGCGGCGCCCTGTGCGAGGGAAGGAGCGATAAGAAGGGGCTCTTGATCTGCGAGTCCAAGTCACCGATCTCAGGGAATATCATCCTCCAGGCCGGAACCACCGATGACGCCCACAATGAATCCGTCGCCTACCGCGATGTCTGGGTGGCGGGACAGGGCGAGTGGTGGTTTGCCGTCGGCGACCACGACCGCATGGACCTCCTGCCAGAAAAAAAACACTACGAGCCAGGAGAGACTGCGCGGTTCCAGGTGCGCATGCCCTTCCGCGAGGCGACGGCGCTCGTCACGGTCGAAAGGGAAGGGATCACCGAGGCATGGGTGAAAAAGATATCAGGCAAAAAGCCGGTCGTCGAGGTGCCCATCAAAGGCTACTATGCCCCCAATGTCTATGTCTCGGTCATGGCCGTGCGCGGCCGGGTCGGCGGCATCCAGCCCACGGCCACGGTAGATCTGGGCAGACCTGCTTACAAGCTCGGCATCGCCGAAGTCCAAGTCCGGTGGAAGGCCCACGAGCTCAAGGTCTCTGTGACCACTGACCGCAAGGTTTACAAGGTAAGGGAGAAGGCCAAGGTGAAGATAGCCGCGAAGACCGCCGACGGCAGGACTCCGCCCCCCGGAAGCGAGGTCGCCGTCGTGGCCGTGGATGAAGGGCTTTTGGAGCTGATGCCGAATCCAAGCTGGCAGTTGCTCCAGGGCATGATGGGCAGGAGAGGCTATGAGGTCCATACCGCGACAGCCCAGATGCATGTCATCGGCAAGAGACACTTTGGCCTGAAGGCGCTGCCCCAGGGCGGCGGAGGCGGGAGCCAGATCACGCGCGAGCTCTTCGACACCCTGCTCCTGTGGAAGGGCCGCCTGCCCCTGGATAAAAATGGCACGGCCTCCCTCGAGGTCCCGCTCAATGACTCCCTGACCAGCTTCCGCATCGTGGCCATCGCCACAGGGGGGGTCGATTTCTTCGGCACCGGCTTCACCACCATCCGCTCGACCCAAGAGCTGATGCTGCTATCGGGCACACCTCCGCTGGTCAGGGAAGAGGACAGGTTCAAGTCAGAATTCACCCTGCGCAACACCACCAACCGCAGAATGGAAGTGAAGGTTTCTGGTCGATTGGACCGGCTCACCCATCCCCTTAAGCCTCAGACCGTCCTGCTCTCTCCAGGCGGGGCGAAGGAGATCGGATGGGAGATCAAGGTGCCGGTCGGCATCGACTCCTTGGGCTATACGGTGGAGGCCATAGAAACAGGAGGTAACGTCGACCGGATCAAGATCTCGCAGAAGGTGGTCCCCGCAGTCTCGGTAAGGACTCTGCAGGCGACCCTCGCTCAGGTGGAGAAGGAGCTGCGCATAACCGTGGAGAGCCCTCAAGACGCCATTCCTGGCCGCGGCGGCATCCAGGTCCTTCTGCGGCCGACCCTCTCGGATGGACTCGCGGGCGTCATCGAATACATGAAGAGTTATCCCTACACCTGTCTGGAACAGAGGGTCTCGCGCGCTGTGGCGCTGAGGGACGAGAGGCTGTGGAGACAGGTGCTCGCTGCCCTCCCCTCCCACCTGGACTCCGATGGCCTGGCCAAGTACTTCCCCTCAATGACGCGCGGGAGCGATGTCCTCACCTCCTACATCATCGCCATCGCGCACGAGGCGGGGTGGAAGATACCCGAAGAGATCAAGGAGAGGATGGATTCGGGACTCAGGAGATTTGTGGAGGGCTCTATCCGGATCTACTCTTCCCTGCCCACCGCCGACCTCTCGATCCGCAAGTTGGCCGCCCTCGAAGCCCTGTCACGCTCCGCCAAGGCCGATCCCAAGCTCCTCAGCTCGATCGCCATTGAACCCAGTCTCTGGCCCACCTCTGCCGTGATCGACTGGTTCGATCTCCTCCAAAGAAGTCCCAAGATCCCCAACCGACAGGCAAGGATGAGAGAGGCCGAGCAGATCTTGAGGTCGCGGCTCAACTTTCAGGGCACTACGATGGGCTTCTCCACCGAAGGGTCAGACTTTCTCTGGTGGCTCATGGTATCTAACGATACCAACGCGGTCCGGTTGATCCTATCAATGTTGAGCGCCGAGAAATGGGGCGAGGATATGCCGCGGCTGGTCCGGGGCGCCCTGGGACGTCAGAGGAGGGGCGCATGGGACCTGACCGTGGCGAACGCCTGGGGCGTCTTGGCTGTGGAAAAATTCTCTAAGGCGTTTGAGAACGTCCCGGTCTCAGGCGCCAGCACCGCGACCCTCTCGGCAAAATCCCAGAGCGTGGAATGGAACGCCGCGCCCAAGGGCGGGACCCTGACCTTTCCGTGGCCCACAAAAAGGGCGGAGATGGTCCTGCTTCACGCCGGATCGGGCAAACCCTGGGGGACGACCCAGAGCCTGGCTGCGGTCCCTCTCAAAGAAGCCCTCTCGAGCGGATACAAAATCAAAAAGGTATGGACTCCTGTGGAACAGAAAAGGCCGGGCCAATGGGGCAAGGGGGACCTGGTCAGGGTGACGCTCGAATTGGAGGCCCAGGCGGATATGACCTGGGTCGTCGTCAGTGACCCGATCCCCGCCGGCGCGTCCATTCTCGGCACCGGCCTGGGAAGGGACTCGGCCCTGGCGACCAGAGGAGAGAAGCGCAAGGGCTGGACATGGCCGGCCTTCGAGGAGCGCTCCTTCGAGGCCTTCAGGGCCTATTACGAATATGTCCCCAAGGGACAATGGACCGTGGAATATACCATGCGGTTGAACCATAGCGGCGAGTTTCATCTGCCCACTACCAGGGTCGAGGCCCTCTATTCTCCCGAGATGTTCGGCGAGGTCCCCAACAAGAGAGTCGAAGTCCATCCTTAGGAGGCGATATGGTCAAGAGAATCGTAGCGATCATACTGATCTTTCTTGCCACTTCCATTGCCTGGATGATCCTGGGCGGGACCATCCGAAGTCGAACCTACGACCAGACGGGCAAACTCTATGAGAGAGTGGAGGACCTCTGGGGCTCTTCTCATGTCCAGGAGGCGCCCATGATCTACTCGGAGACGGAAAGACAAAAGAGGGCGAAGAAAAATGACGGCACTATGGAGACCATTACCGAGATCACAAGAAATAACGTTGGCCTGGAGGCTAGCGATATCTCTGTGGATTTCGACCTCAGTCACAGGAAGAAGGGGCTTTTGTGGTACGACACCTACAAGGTCAACTTCCAAGCAAAGTACCTGATCAAGAACCCCTCGCCACGCCAAGAGAGCTTCAAAGTCGCTTTTTCCTTCCCGGCGCAGAACGCGGTCTATGATAACTTCCGCCTGACGGTCAATGGCAAACCCGTCGAGATCAACGACTTCTCCCAGAAGACCATCACCATCCCCCTCCCATTGAAAGCGCACGAGGAAGGGACATTGGAGATCGGCTACCTCTCTCAAGGCATGGATCAATGGCACTACAGCTTCGGCAAGAATGTTAGCCGGGTGAAGAACTTCTCTTTAGCCATGACCACCAACTTTGCCGATATCGATTTCCCGCAAAATACGATCTCTCCATCGATCAAGGGGAAAACCCCTTCCGGGTGGAGGCTCAAGTGGCAATACCAAAACCTGATCTCTGGCTTTCAGATCGGCATGGACATGCCCAACAAGCTCAATCCCGGCCCCCTTGCCAGCCGGATCAGCTTTTTTGCTCCAGTGTCGCTCCTCTTCTTCTTCTTTGTCGTCTTTATGTTCAGCGTCATCAAGAATATCAACATCCATCCCATGCATTACTTTTTCCTTGCCGCTGCGTTCTTCGCCTTCCACCTGCTCTTTGCCTACACCGTGGATCATCTCCCCATCGCTCTGGCCTTCCTGATCGCCTCCCTGGTCTCCATGTTCCTGGTCATCTCTTACGTGCGCGTGGTCGTGGGCAGCCGTTTTGCGATCCTCGAGGCAGGCATTTCCCAGTTTATCTTCCTCGTGCTCTTCTCTTTATCCCATTTCTTCGAGGGATACACCGGGCTGACCGTAACCATCGGCGCCATCTTCACCCTCGGCGTCATGATGCACCTCACGGCCAATATCGACTGGGAAGAGAAATTCAAATCGGCATTGGCCACCAAGAGGAAGGCATGAAGCGCCGGCCCTGCTGGATCCTTCTGGTCTGTCTCCTGGCCTCCCTGGTCTACTGGTCCGGGCCGGCTCCCACTGTCCGCTCTTTCCTCGAGGTGAAAAACGGCTATACCAAATCCGACGCGGTCTTGACCGACAGGTACGGCGAGGTGATCCACGAGGCGAGGATCGATAAGCGAGGGCGCCGTCTGGATTGGACCGGCCTGAAAGAGATCTCTCCCTCCTTGCAGAAGGCCATCCTCCACTCCGAGGACAGGCGCTTCTATGCCCACCGGGGCGTGGACTGGAAGGCGATCGGCTCCGCCCTCTTGAGCCGTCTTGGGTCATCGACTCCGCGCGGCGCCAGCACCATCACCATGCAGCTCTCTTCCCTCTTGAGCGAGAAGCCGCAAGCAAAGAAACGGAGGTCGCTCGGGCAAAAATGGCTGCAGATCCGGGAGGCGCGGTCCATAGAGCGCCATTGGTCCAAGGCGCAAATCCTCGAAGCCTATCTCAACCTGGTCACCTTTCGCGGAGAGCTGCAGGGCATCGCCGCTGCCGCGCGCGGACTCTTTGGCAAAGAGCCCCACGGTTTAAACAGTGCGGAGGCGGTGATCCTGGCCTCCCTCCTCAGAGAGCCCAATGCCCCGGTCAGCAGAGTTGCCCAAAGGGCCTGCCGGCTCGGAGGCACCATGAAGCTGTCAACCGAATGTGAAGAAGTGGCCTCTCGGGCCCAAGAGGTCCTATCCGGTCCTTACCTTGCCAGACCCGCGGCTGCCCTTGCGCCGCACGTAGCCCTGCAACTGCTCAGCCCGAAGGACGGAGACAAGATCACCTCGGTAACCTCGACGCTGGACGGGGGGCTCCAGCGCTTGGCCGCAGAGGGCCTGCGTCGCCATCTCCTCTCCCTCAAGTCGCAGAATGTTCAGGACGGGGCCCTCCTCGTGGTCGAAAATAAAACCGGCGATGTCCTGGCCTACATCGGCAACAGCGGCTATCTCTCCAGTGCCCGCTATGTCGATGGCATTCATGCTCGGAGGCAGGCAGGTTCCACGCTGAAGCCGTTTCTCTATGGACTGGCCCTGGAAAGACGTATTCTCACGGCCGCCTCTCTCATTGATGACAGCCCCCTGGACATCTCTGTCTTGACCGGGGTCTATCGACCACGGAACTACGACAGCCAGTTTCAAGGCCTGGTCACCGCCCGCACCGCACTGGCCTCCTCGCTCAATGTGCCAGCGGTCAAGGTGTTGCAGCTTGTTGGCGTCGAGTCTTTTATGCAAAAACTGAGACGGCTCGGCTTCACTGAGCTCAATGAGTCGGGCGATTTCTACGGCCCATCCCTGGCCCTGGGCTCAGCGGATGTAAGCCTGTGGGAGCTGGTGCATGCCTATCGGGCCCTGGCCAACGAAGGCGTGTGGGGCAAGCTCAGGCTCGCGCCGGATCGGGAAACGAAGTCGTCGCGCCGGAGGGTATTTTCCCGGGAGAGCGCCTTTATCGTCTCCGCCATCCTCTCCGACAGGGAGAGCCGCAGTTACACCTTTGGCCTGGAAAGCCCCCTATCCACACGCTTCTGGAGCGCGGTCAAAACCGGGACGAGCAAAGACATGCGCGATAACTGGTGCGTGGGATATTCGAGTCAATATACCGTAGGGGTGTGGGTCGGGAATTTCTCCGGGGAGCCCATGTGGAACGTCAGCGGCATCGCCGGCGCAGCCCCCGTATGGGTAGAGATCATGACCCGGCTTCATTCCGAATCTGCGCCACAACCCAAGAGGCCGCCCGAAGGGGTAAAGGCAAAAAGGGTCGATCTCTCCCCCTTCGAGCCCAACCGCACCGAATGGTTCATCGCGGGAACCGAGCCGGAGCTATTCAGGCCACTCCAGACCAACCCCAAGGTGCTCTCCCCTGTGGACGGGACCGTGATTGCTCTAGACCCTGACATACCCGAGGGACAGCAGAGGCTCTTCTTCGAGTCCCGGCCCGGCGCCCGTCCACTGCGCTGGGTGCTCAACGGAGAAGAGATGGGCTACGCGGAATCTCCACTGGTCTGGAGTCCGAGACTCGGGCACCACACCTTATCTCTCGTGGATCAGGAAAATCAGATCGTAGACTCGGTCAGTTTTAAGGTCAGGGGCAGCCCCGTTGAGCAAGACGAAGTCCGCTAATGGTAGGAGGTCTCACCTCCGCTCTCCTCTCCGAGGTCGAGAAGTGGTTTGCGACCGGCGAAACCGTCTTGGATGCGGTGCCAGTGGCCTACCTTCTCCTCACCGTAGCGCCAGCAGAGAAATACCACTTCTCCCCCAAACAGGCAGGGGAAGTCCACCAATCCTTCCTCGACGCCTTTACAGACACACCCGTAGCTATTGATCTCCTCCACCAAGCCCCGGACCTCCTGGATCAGCCGGGCGATCTCTCCATCTTCTTGCAAGCGCTCCATCAGGTCCGGGCTATCCGGCGCAAGCTTTTCCTCGCGGCTCACCGACTCGCTCTTCCTTCTCAAGCAACCCAGATTGTGAAAGAGCCGCTCTATCAGAGGGCGCAGGGACGGGAGGAGATCGTTGGCCTCATCGACGGTAAACATGCGCGAGAAGGTCTGAAACGATGCCATAACCTGATGATTAGGATAACCGATACGCGCGCCCTTGGCAAATCCTGAGGGGGGCCCCGGTGAGCGGCAGGGACCCCATCTGTCCCCGGGTTAAGAGAGGCGCATTCCCTTTCTTATCTCGCGGAGAAGGGCGATGTTATCCGTATGGCCGGTCATGCAGGCCGTCACCCGGCCGCGGATGGGGCGTCCCAGGAGATAAAAGTCACCCACGATGTCGAGAATCTTATGGCGGGCGAACTCGTCCGGGAAGCGGAGCTCTGTGTTGATCACCTTCTCATTGTCGATCAGAATGCAGTTGCTGAGCCTCCCGCCGTTGGCCAGACCCATCTTCTCCAGCCGCTCGATGTCCTTGAGAAAACCAAAGGTCCGGGCCGGGGCGATCTCCTCTTTGAACGACTCAGGGCCCCTGAAGATGTAGGTGTATTCCTGAACCCCTACCGGCTTGGGATAGTGGAGGGCATACCGGACCCCGAAGGTATCCGCAGGCTCTATGCTGATAGACTCCGCTCCGGCTGAGCCAATCCGATAGGTTCGATCGACAACAATCTCGGACCACTCCGCCTCCTGATCTTGGATTCCCGCCTCCTCGATCAGATGACAGAACTCCAGGGCCGAGCCATCCATGATCGGGATCTCTCCCTGCATCTTCACCAACAGATTGGTGATTCCGTAACTGTGCAAGGTCGCCAGAAAATGCTCTACGGTTCCAACCACGATCCCTTTGCCCCGGAGCGTGGTGGCGTAACCTGTCGACGTCACATAGTCCAGGTGCGCCGGGACCATGGCGTCGGCCGAGATCCCGCTGAAGCGAATCCCACTATGGGGAGGAAGCGGATGAAGAATGACGCCGGTCTTAATGCCTGAATGGAGTCCATGACCGGAAAATACCACGCTCTTTTTCAGCGTCCTCTGCTTTAAGGTGCTGGCCTGGGTCTCCCTGGATGTCGAGGCACGAGAGTGTGGCCTGCCCTTTCCTGTTCTCTGCTCCCTGAGAACTTCCTCCCGACCTTTCGCCGTGGCGGATTCCCCGAGGGCGCGCCGGACCGCCAGGAGCAGGCCTTCCAGAGAGAGGGGCTTTTCGATGAAATCAAAGGCCCCGAGCTTGGTGGCCGTGACTGCCGTATGGATATTGCCGTGGCCCGAGATCATGATCACATGGACCTCGGGCTCTTGCTCCCTGATCTCTTTGAGCAGACCGATGCCATCTACCTGGGGCATCCATATGTCCAGAAGGACAAGCTGGGGATGCTCCCGCCGAATCAGATCCAGGACCTGAGTCCCGTCGGAGGCCTCGATGACCCGGTAACCCTCATCGCTCAGGATCTCCCGGACAGACTCCCGGACCCCATCCTCATCGTCCACCACCAGGATCGTATTCTCCAAGGATATCATTCTTACCATCCCCCTGCATTAAGAGTAGGCTTCCCTCTTTTTCAGTTCTTGGAAATCAGTTCGATCTCGAACTGGCAATTCGATGATAAACCTGGTGCCCTTAGGCTCGTTGCCGCGCACGCGGATAAGACCATGGTGGTCCGACACGATGGCGCTGACGATCGCCAACCCCAAACCGGTCCCGTCCTTTTTGGTAGAAAAGTAAGGCTCAAAGATCCTCTCTCTAACCTCGGGGGCCATGCCGCAGCCATCGTCGGCCACCTCTAACTGGACGAACCCTGAGGATGGGTCATAGTCCGTAGAGACCTTGACCTCCCCCTTGCGCCCCACCGCGGCCACCGCGTTATCCAGCAGGTTGATCAGGGCGCGCTTGATCTGGTGCCGGTCCAGTTCGAGCCGCGGCAGGTCGTCCTGCTTGAGGAATTGAAACTCGATTCCCTTGTGCCCTTCCATAAAAAGGAAGAGGGCCTCCTGAACGATCTCGTTGAGATCGTTCCTGGCCAGCTCGGCGGCCGGGAGGCGGGCAAACTGAGAGAACTCATTCACCAGATTCTTCAACTCCTCGACCTGCTTGATGATAGTCGAGGTGCACTTGTCCAGGACCTCCCCGTCCCCTTCCAGCAGCTCCGCGTAGTGCTTCCTGAGCCTTTGCGCGGAGAGCTGGATCGGGGTCAACGGGTTCTTGATCTCGTGGGCAATCCTTCGGGCCACCTCACGCCATGCCTCCATCCTCTGGACCTTCTGGATCTGCGTGATGTCCTCCAGCACGACCATGATACCCAGGATTTTTCCCTCGTTGTCCTGCAGCGTGGCGGCGGTCACCATGACGGTCAGGATTCGATCCGGCAGGGAGATCTTGAGCCCGTGCTCGATGGTCGTGCGGCCCCTGACCTGCTCCAGGATCTCCCTCAACACCCGGAGGTGTTCCGATTGAAAAACCTCCGCATAGCCCTTTCCCACGACCTGCCCTGCCTCGATGCCCAGCATCTGGCCCGCGGCCTTATTCATCGTGGTAATCTTTCCCAGCGGATCCACAGAGAGGACGCCGGCCGTGATATTGGCCAGGAGGGTCTCGGTGTATCGCCTTCGCCCATCGAGCTCCAGATTGATCTGCTTAAGCTCCCACGTCATCTGATTGAAGGAATCGACCAGGGTCCCGATCTCGTCATCTCCGCTGGCCTCGATCCGGTAATCCCAGTTTCCCTGCGCCACCTGATGGGTTCCCTCGGCAAGCTTCTGGATCGGCACCGTGATCCCCTTGGCCAGATAGAGACCAAACCAGGTCGCCGAGAAGATGATCACCAGGGTGATCAGGAGCAGCGTCAGGATATAACTGTTCTTGACCGGCTTCTTGAGAATCGTGAGGTACTTGTACTGCTCATAAGAGCGGTTGATCTGGGAGGTCCTCTGGGTGATGCTCTTGGGCACATAGTAATCGACCACCACCACTCCCAAGATCCTCCGATCGCTGCTGTAAACCGGGACCCCGCCCCGGATGACATCCCCTTCGCCGAAGGGCTGAGTCCGTGTGGCCTCTAGGCCGCGCAGGGCACGGTTGAGAAAATCGGATTCCGGCTTGATCGTCACCCCGGTCGGGACCTGATCGTTGAAGGCGACGACCAGGAGCTGGGGCTCAGGGGAAAAGACCTCGACAGTCCCTAAATTGTACTCGCGTTGCTTGGCCTCGATAAACTCCTTCAGGTCACTCAGACGCTCCGGGTCAACGAGCCCTTCTTGGGTGATGCGCTGGCTCAGCTGGCGGGCATAGAAGAGGGCATTGTTGGCAGAGTTCTGATAATAGGTCTGGCCGATCTCTAGAGACCAGCGCAGGGCATTCTCCACCTGCACGTCCAGCCACTTGTCGAAAGAGCTGGTGATGAAGGTGCCGGCGATGAAGAAGAGCAGCAGGGTCGGGCCCAGGGAGAGGGCGACGAAGGCCATGACCAGGCGGACCCGGAGACGCGATCCGAGGATGCGCCTCTTCCTCTCGAAGAGGAGCTTCACCAAATTGCGCACCACCAGGAAGACCAGAAAGATGAGCAGGATGATGTTGATGTTGAGCAGGAGGAAGAAGACGATATTATTGCTCAGCGAGTATTCGCTCGTGACGTCGGGGAGCCAGGTCTCGAAAAAGGCGAAGAGGAGCACCATCAGGATGGTGACCAGGATTACCAGCCCCTCCCTCTTGCGCCGCTTGGCCTCTTCCTGCCTGAGGCTATCTTCTAAGGCCTTCGATGTATTCGAGAATCCCATGGCTGGTTAGCGAGAGCAGAAAACAGACAGATTTTACCGCCTAAAGATATAAAGGACAAGGGTCAAAATCAGGCTCAAAAGCAGACAGGTCATTAAGGGAAAATAAAAGGTAAGGCGCTCCCTGCGGATGTAAATATCTCCAGGTAGCTGACCCAACCAGGGAATCTTTGATCCCAGGGAAAAGATCATCCCCAGGACTACGAAGAAGAGTCCCAGGAGGATGAGCCCCTTACCGAGACCGCCCATGCTTGATAACTCCCAGCCTCCCAGCCAGGCTGGGAGGCTGGGAAGCTGCTACGGCTTTATTCATATTTAAAACAGGCTCTGCTGCTTTTTGGGCTCGCTGTGCAGGCTTGCCCCTTTCTCGCGGCCAAAATGCTCATAGGCCAGAGGGGTAGCGACCCGTCCCCTGGGCGTACGGTGCAGAAAGCCGGCCTGGATCAGAAATGGCTCATAGACGTCCTCGATGGTGTCCTTCTCCTCGTTGATGGCAGCCGCGATGGTCTCCACCCCCACCGGGCCGCCGGCAAACTTATCGATCAAGGTGAGAAGAATCAGGGTATCCATCTTATCAAAACCCATAGGGTCGATCTCGAGCATCTTCAATGCCTCTTCGGTAACCTGCTTGGTAATTATCCCCCTGGCCTTGACCTCGGCATAGTCCCGCACGCGTCGCAGCAACCGGTTGGCGATCCTCGGGGTTCCTCGGGAGCGGCGGGCAATCTCCCTTAACCCTTCGTGATCGGCCCGGACGCCAAAAATCACCACTGAGCGGCTGAGGATCTCGACCAGCGCCTCGGGTGAGTAGAAGTCGAGGCGGAAGATGGCGCCAAAGCGATTGCGCAGAGGAGAGGTGAGGAGGCCAGAGCGCGTGGTCGCCCCGATCAGCGTAAAGCGCTTGAGGTCCAGCTTAATCGACCTGGCCGATGGGCCCTGGCCGATCATGAGGTCGATCTGGTAGTCCTCCATCGCCGGGTAGAGGACCTCTTCCACCACATGATTCAGACGGTGAATCTCGTCAATAAAGAGGACATCCCCTTCTTCCAGATTGGTCAGGAGCGCCGCCAGGTCTCCGGGCCTTTCCACCACCGGTCCAGAGGTGGCCTTCACGTTCACCCCCATCTCCCGGGCCACGATGTAGGCCAGGGAGGTCTTCCCCAGCCCAGGCGGGCCGTGGAAGAGGATATGGTCCAAGACATCCCTGCGTGCGCGCGCCGCGGCAACAGCCACTCGGAGATTCGCCTTGACATTTTCCTGCCCCACATACTCTTCAAAGGTACGCGGCCTGAGATTGGCCTCATATTTTAGATCCTCATCCGTTACCTTCGGGGAGATCTGCTGCGGTTCCGTCATCACCAACCCCCTTCGGCTGAGCTCAGGTCGAAGCCTTCATTGACTCAACCGGCGCAGGGCCTCTTTTAACACCTCTGCCAATCTTCCCTCGCCTCCCTGGACGATCCCGCGCACCGCCCTTTCCGACTCTGCACGGCGATAGCCCAGGTTCACCAGAGCCGAGACCGCGTCGCGCATCAATGGGGGGCCATCCCCTCGCGCCATCTCCTCCCCAGACTGGGCTGCGACTCGATCCTTCAGCTCGACGATCATCCGCTCTGCGAGCTTTTTCCCCACGCCAGGGATCGAGAGGAGCCGGGGGTGGTCTCCCTCTCTGAGGGCGCGGGCCAGCTCATCCGTGGGAATGCCGGAGAGGATATTGAGGGCCAGCTTGGGCCCAATCCCGGTCACGCTATTGAGGAGGAGAAAGAGCCCTTTTTCGTCCGGCTCGAGGAAGCCAAAGAGCTGCAGGGCGTCTTCCCTCAAATGAGTGTGGATGTGAAGGCTGACAGCTCTCCCGGCCTCCGGCAAGCGGTAGAAGACGCTCAAGGGGATGAAGACCTGGTATCCTATCCCCCCAACATCCACGATGACTTCGCCGGGGACCTTAAAAGCCAGGGTGCCGCTAATCTTTGCAATCACAGCCAGCTCTGGACTTCGGACATTGAACTCTTGAACTCTACCTTTGCCCTGCTGCGGAGAGCGCCATGGTCACCCGGGCGCGAAAGGCGCTTTGATGAAGATGGCAGATCGCAGCAGCAAGGGCGTCAGCGGCGTCTGCCGGGATCTGGAACGGAAGACAGAGGAGAGAGGCAACCATTTTCTGCACCTGCCCCTTCGCGGCCCGGCCGTAGCCGACAACGGCCAGCTTGATCTCAGCGGAGGCGTACTCGTAGATGGCGATATCCCTCGAAGCCGCGGCCAAAAGGGCTACCCCCCGGGCCTGTCCCAGCTTCAGCGCGCTCTGCGCATTGCGCGCGAAAAAAACCTTCTCCAGGCTGATCCCCTCCGGCTCATAGCGCGAGAGAGCTTCTTGGAGACCCTCGTAGATGACCCTCAGGCGGCCGCCCTGACCTCCTGACGACCCGATGGTCCCATGGGCCAGGTGGCGCAGCGACCCATCCGCAGTCTCCACCACGCCCCAGCCGGTAGTCACCGTACCAGGATCGATTCCCAGTACCCTCAGATTTTTCCGCATGCCTCAACCGGTTTTATCCAGGAGGTCATTGGGAATATCAAAATTGGCCGCCACACTCTGCACGTCTTCATGATCCTCAAGCTCTTCGGTGAGCTTCAGAATCTGCTCGGCGTTTTTTTCGTCCAGCGTCACGGTGCGCTTGGGGACCATGGTCACCTGCGCGGTCACCGTCGGCACCTTCTCTCGCTCCAGGCACTCACTTACCTTTTCCAGATCTTCGGGCCGCGTCACGATCTCAAAGAGGCCATCCTCCTCGCGCACATCCTCCGCCCCAACCTCCAGGACGAGGGAGATTAACCGATCCTCTTCAATCCGCACCTTATCGACGGTGATCAAACCCCTCTTATCAAACATCCAGGCGACGCAGCCACTCTCCCCGAGATTGCCCCCATACTTGGCAAAGAGCCGGCGGATCTCCGAGACCGTACGGTTCTTATTATCCGTAAGCACCCGAACCATGATCGCCGCCCCCCCAGGCCCGTACCCTTCATAATTGACCTCTTCGTAGGCAACGCCCTCCAGCTCTCCCGTTCCCTTTTTGATCGCCCGCTCGATGTTGTCGCCGGGCATGCTGGCGGCCCGGGCCGTCATAACGGCCGTGCGCAGCCGGGGATTGGCATTGATGTCTCCCCCACCCATCCGGGTGGCGATCGTAATCTCTTTGATCAGCTTGGTAAAGAGTTTTCCCTTCCTGGCATCCTTGGCCGCCTTTTTGTGTTTAATGGAACTCCATTTCGAGTGACCTGACATGATGCAAGACTCCTCTTAACAAAATGAAACTACCACAATCCTCGTTTCGGGTAAACGGTTTTCCCTCTATGATTATGATAAGGTGAAGGTCCACGGTTCGACCAGTGCTCTGTTACCTCGATCCCTTGGCCTGGAAGTGGAGGGGATCTCTTAGGTTTTGTAATTCCCGGTAGTAATAAAGCGCGGTCGGCCTTTTATCCTTAAATCTCAGGCGCTGGAGAAATGCAAGCTCCTCTTGGGTTATGTCTCCAATCAGGGAGGTGCCCTGAAGGAACTTTCTGAGCCCGGGCTCTCCGTCTGTCTCAGGTTCAGGCTCCCTTTCAACAAACTCAAACTGTTTTATCCGTTCACGACCCAGTTCGGGGGCCAAGACGATCTTCATGCCAAAGGTCACAAGATCGATGTTCCAAGATTCAATGATTGGGTCCAGAAAATAGACGAAGTTTTGTACCGACAGGTTGAAGATATCGGTATCCAGGAACTCCAGAACGATCACCCGCATCTCCTCGTAGCTTTTGTGGTTGAGCCGAGCGACCACGCGAAGCCAATTCTCGTTTTTCCACTCCTCCTTGGCCACGTCCAAAAGCCTTTGCGTGATAAGACGCTCGATTTCGCCGAAAGGTTCCTTCTCAAAAATAGGGCGCAGTTGTTTGGCCTTCTCGGATTTGCATTTCCGCAGAATCAGTTCTCGGATCTCTTGAAATAACGGCCTAGCGGATTCTTCGATCTTTCTCTTGAGATCCTCTTTTCGCTGTACGTCAGCCAGCTTTGCCAGCTCTCCGGCCGGAAGTTTCAAAAAGGCCTCGATCTTTTCATAAATGTCCGACCGATTGGGTGCGGGAAGGGATTTCTTTCCTGTAAGCAACTGGGAGATATAAGACTCTGTGACCTCTGCCGCAGCAGCCAACTCCCTCTGCTCGTGACCTAATCCCTCCAGCCGTTGCTTAATTAAGCCCTGAATATTCATGGTGTTTTTAGTCATCGATTAACTAAATATGGTTATCTATACCATATTTTATCGAGCGAGTAAAGATTTAACTTGACAATTAGAGTTAATTCGCCTAGGGTGGTCAAAGTAATTTAGGGCACAGGGTTTCACTCCAAGGTTACCTGAAATTCTTCAAGTAAGCCCACGATACTTAACCCTCTAACCAGCCAACCGAGGAGGTTGAAATGTATAGTCGCAATGTCAGTATCAAGCTCAAGGCCAATTGTGCGCCGGAGTTTACCCGCACTCTTGAGAAGGAGATTATTCCCTTGCTCCGCAAACAAACGGGATTTCAGGATGAGATCAGCTTCGTCGCCCCAGAACGTAATGAGGCAGTAGCCATTAGTTTCTGGGATAAGAAAGACAACGCGGAAGCTTACAACCGTGAGACTTATCCTGAGGTATTGAAGGCCCTGTCGAAAGTGGTTGAAGGCACTCCCAGAGTGGAGGCCTTTGAGGTCGCCAATTCGACCTCCCACGAGATCGCTGCTAGCGCGGTCTAACCAGACAGACCTTCCGGTCCGGAGAGGGGCATATCCCCTCTCCGGGTCGTGATGACGAATAGCAGGAGGTCCTTATGAACGGAATATTTTGGGTTCTAATGGTAGGAGTTGCTGGTTGGTTGACAGGAAAGATAATTGGGGAAAACAGCTACGGAGAAACCTTAGGAGGCTATGCCGGTTACCTGGATATTATCTTTGGGATCATAGGAGCCTCTGTCGGCGGTTATTTATTTTTCTGGGCTGTTATCGGAGAGGGCAGCTCGTTTAGCAGATATGGCACCGCGATCCTCGGCTCCATAACTCTTGTGGGAGTTGCTCGGCTAGCTTCTGCAAGATACTCGCCTTCTAGCTCGCGTTAGGGTGGAAAATAATACACTCGATCTATAGGATGGCGCAAAAAGCTCGGAGCCTATAAAAGGAGAAGAAGATGAATACTTTCTTGTTGTTTGCTATTCCATCGGTGTTGGTTATCATAGGGATGATATTGAATGGTTTTCAAATCTCGTTTGATCAACCGGCAAGTTCGCCGGAGCAAGATCCCGCTAAAAGGCTGGACGCCGAAAGGCAGGCGTACCGCAAATTCTTCGATCTACAGAGAAGTCGATTTTTGACAAGGCAGAAAAGGGTTGGCCAGTATGGCTGGTTGGTTCTTGCCGTGTTTGTCGCTTCCTTCTTGTGGATGTATTTTGATACAGTGAACAAAACAACAGCTTCGAAGCAAATTGCCGCGATTCAAACAGTCCCAGTAGTTGAAAGTAAGGATATCGTTTTATCTCTGACTCTTAGCGACGGAAATAATATAAAATATCTGATTAAATCGCAAAAGGCGGAGAAATCGGGTGTCACCACGAAAGAAGGACTCTCGAAAGAAGCAGTTCAAGCCTGGCAGTTAACGAGCTTAGGAACAGCTTTGAGTATTGGGGATACCAAAGTGCCTCTTGGCATCGCTCTAAATATCTCGAAATAAAGAGCGATAATGACCAGCCTCAGGTGGTATATTCGTAAGGATGAGCGCCCTCTTGACCCTGAGAAAGCAGTTATGGACCTTAAATTCCAGGAGGAGACGCGAAGAATCCTGGCAACTCTTACCCCTAGGGAGGAAAAAATCATCCGCATGCGATTTGGGATCAGGGAGAAAGCAGAATATACGCCAGAGGAGACCGGGAAAGTTTTTGGCGTCACGCGTGAAAGAATTCGCCAAATTGAAGCCACGGCAATTAGAAAGCTGCGCCATCCCCAAAGAATTGCCAAGCTGGAGGCCGTTAAAGGCAACTAACAGCTAAAGCAAGGGGAGTATATGGGCAATGAGACATTTAAGAAACGCCAAAAGGAAGCGGCCCGGCGGGAGAAGCAGCAGAAGAAGGCCTCTCGCCGGATGGAGCGAAAGAGAGAGAGGGCAGGGGTCGGGCAACAACCCCAGGAGGAGAACCCGCATATAGCCGGGATCGTCCCTGGACCCGAGCCATAAAACCTATTTAAACCAGTTCAACAATCCATCCGGCTTGCTCGGTGAGGAAACGGCTGTGCCCTGCCCGCGTCTAGCCAGGAGGCTGGCCACACAGAAAAAAGCCAGGTCGGGTTGACAATGGGGATAAAACAACGTAGATTGCGGTTTCTTCCTACTTCAGTATAGGGCCTTCTGAAAGAGGAAAAGACCAAGGTTGAAGGCCTAATCAGTCTCTCCTTGCGAAACGACACCTATAAGGATAAACCGACCAGAGCGTGGTTCCAGCCTTTAAGTTCCCCATGTTCTGCCCCGATTGGTGGTCAGGTTCTCAGGGTTAAAGACATTAACATTCCCTTATAAAGGAGGAGAACATGAGTAATAAATTATACGTTGGCGGTTTGCCCTATTCGGTGACGGAAGGGCAGCTGCAAGAAATATTTGCAGCGCATGGGACCGTAGAATCAACCAGAGTGATCGCCGATAAACTTACTGGCCGGTCACGGGGCTTCGGCTTCGTGGAGATGAGTTCCGGGGGAGAAGCCCAAAAGGCGATTGAGGCCCTGAACGGCACCCAACTGGACGGGCGTACCTTGGTGGTTAACGAGGCCCGCCCGCAGGAAAGGCGTGATGGTGGAGGTGGGGGTCAAGGAAGCAGAAGTGGCGGGCGTGACCGCTGGTAGTTTTCTAGTTCTAGAGTAAGCAAAGAGGGGGCAACGGGTCGGTTTGCCCCCTCTTTTTTTGAGAAGACAGTGTGGTTCCGCTGGCTCGTATGCATCACGAGCTCCGTTTCAACCATCTATTAAACGGCCTGGGCCACAACACAACCTCTACGCTTCTACGAGGTAATATTCCCCTTCCTTATAATATACCCGTCCCTCTTCGATCAACTTGATCAGGTGCGCCTCCACAGAGAGGCAGGCCGCCGGCATGAGGGGCTGGGAAAGGTCGGTATAGATCCTGGCCGCAATGGCAGGTATGGTCTGACAACCGCTGCGCAAGGACTGAAGCACCTCCTCCTCTCGCATCAATCGGTGGTCGATATATTCCCTGATCTTGCCGTAGGGGTCATCCATCCGAGGGCCATGGCCTGGAAGCAAGAGGCGGATCTTTAACTGGAGCAATTTCTCCAGCGAGCGAATATACCAGGCCATGTCTCCATCCGGCGGCGGGATCACCGTCGTTCCCCGGCCGAGGATATGATCGCCGGTGAACAGAACCTGTTGCTTAGACTCATAGAAGCAGCAGTGACCGGACTCGTGGCCCGGGGTGTGAACTACTACCAATTCCCCGCCGTCATAGGGAATCTTCTCGCCGTCACCGTAGGTGAAATCTTCTCCTCCCAGATATCCGGAGCGGCCGCGCGAGATCCCCAGTTTTGCGCCGCAGCGCTGCTTTAGCGCCAGGGCCCCACCTGAGTGATCCCTGTGGATGTGGGTCAAAAGGATCTTCTCGATCTTCTTCCCGCCCATAGCCTCAACCTGCTCTAGGATCCCATCGACGTTCTCCTCTGAGGCGAGGGCTACATCAATAACCGTGATCTCTTCCCGACCCAGAAGATACTGGTTGGTTCCATTGAGCGTCATATAGCCCGGGTTGGCTGCGGTAAAGCAACGGACGTGGTCTACAGTGTGCGACATCTTTTCCGTATGGACTTCGCAGAGACAGTGGCCAGAAGAAGCTACCTTAGGAGCTCAGCGGATCACAAACAGCTTGGAGAGTCCCCACCAGAGGGTCCAAGAGAGATACCCCAAAGGGCCGAGAATCATGCGTCGTTCGATCCTAAGATTTACGGTAGAAAGCTGAACCTGTGATCTCAGGCGCTTGAGCCGGGCTTCCAGCGACTCAATCTCTCCCTGCACCCGGGACAGCTCACGCTCCACGGCTATGACATCCTTCACATCCGCGGTCCGTTCGAGCAGTTTCCGCAGGCGGTCGCGTGTGACCACGAGGTTTTTGAGTCGAGCCTCTGCATCGATAACCTCCTCCGTTACGTCCTGCGCCGATGCAGATTTATCTTTAACCTTTCCGAGTTTCGAAAGATCGTCAAGAAAATTCTCAAACCGAGCATCCGGAACCCGCAAGGCAAGAAAGAAGCTTTGGCCTTCATGGTAGGTTGAAGAGGACTCGACATAGCCTCCCACGGCTTTTGTCAATTCTTGGGCCTTCCCGGCAATTGCCCGCACATCGTCTGTCTCAATGGTCAGGGAGGCCTTGCGGATCAGGAGCCTCTGCTCAACGCCAGGCTGCTCCAGAGCCCGTTGAGCCGCGAGAGGAGCCGCGGCATCAAGAGGAGCCCCCCGCTCAGGGAGACTGCAAGCAGAAAGCGCCGTGCCAAGTAAGATTGCCGTAATGATCTTGAAGTAGTTTTTCATATAAGTTCAAAGCGGCTGCCTTGGCTTATCGGCCCACCAGGATCAAGGCGCCGGATGCGACGGCGAGGATGGCCATGACGGTGCCTACTCCGGAAAAACTCAGATGGAGCAACGGTATTAGCCCGGTCAGGATGAGCCAGATGCTCAACAACAGCAGTCCGAGGTTCTTAGTCACTTTCATCGACAGCCTCCTTTGATGAGCGGCCGCCCAATGTTCAGGCTGAGCCGCGCGCGATTTTTCGCGCACCCTACTCCAGCCGCAAGTTAGGCTGAGTTGGTTTGTATAATCGCCGGCAGCTTGTTAAGGGTGAGCTTCTTGAGATCGACCTTTCGGCTGGCATTATCGATGTCGATGCCCACCAAATTACCTTCGGCATCATAATCAAGGACTACACCCTCCGTGATCTCTCGGCTCTCGACGCTGGGCCGCTCAGCAAGGTCGATATAAAGCGAATCTGTATCGGCATAATAATTAAGCTTCATGGCTTGAACCCTCTGTCTGGAAAAGCGTTGTGAATCGTAACCTTGTCCTCTAAGGTAATAACTCTCAGAACCCGTCCCTCAAACTCCTCGATTTTGCCCCAAGACCGATACCGGCTTCTCGAAATATTCCGTGAACCTGTATTCTGGCACCTGCCTAAGGATAACTCCTTTTCCTTCAGATGACCAGCGGGTTAGGGCTGCCTAAGTAAATAAACGATTTCAGATACCACCCTTTCAACTGACTTGTTCCCGAGAGAAGTCGAAGGATATTCCGGCGCTCCAGGGCTTCGGCGGGAGTTGTACAGTTCAATAATTTCCGATTTCTTCCATCTCTTCTTTATCGTCATTGGTGTAATGACCATCATCTTTGGATAGAACCCGAATCCTTCGGCGGTGACGTCAATTACGACTTTCGATTGTTCTTCCTCAACGATTTTTGCTCGGGCTAGTCGTTTTGAGCACTCGGCGCCGGTAATTGCGCCGACGAGCTCGAAACCGGTATCGATGATCACCGGGAAGCGAGGTTTCCTAGGCCAGAAACGCATCATCGGTTGTAGCCCTAACCCTTGAGTACGTTGGTCAGCATATTCCGGGTTACCAACTTCCCGCGGATGAGGGAATTTTCTTCTGTTTCTGTGGCAAAAGGTTTCCGGTAACGGATTATCTCTGCGCCGCGAGCTCCCGGTAAACCTGCTCGGTGGTCTCAGGGATGGCCCGCTCACGCGGCCATTTGGCGAATTCACCAAGCTCTGTCCTGATGCCTTTTTTGATCTCCTCCAAAGACTTCCCCGCATCTTTCATCGCTTTAATCCTGCTCCGCATAGTCTCGAAATAGCGGTCCAGTTCCAAAAGCGGTTTCGTCCCGTTCCCTGGCGCAAAGACCCCATGTCCGGGCACCACGGTGACTGGCGACCAGCTTGCCAAGTTTCTGAGAATCCGCTGCCAGTTGGCCACGTCGGACCGGCCATCGGCCGTAGGGTGCAACTCAACGAAGAGAAGATCGTCGACGAACAGAATCTTCTCTTTGGGCAGCCAGACGATCGTGTTGTCCGGAGTATGGGCCTTGCCGACAAAGTGAATCTCCACCATGTGGCTTCCCAAATCGAGGGTGAGCTTGTCGTTGAATTGAATGACCGGCATGGCCATCTCCACCCGCTTTCCCTCCAGATGCTCTTTTTTGACCCGCCCTCGCTTTAGCTCTTCAGCCTGCCGCTCCGGCCAGTAGGGTAATAAGAGCTTGGCCAGTTCCGGGGTGCCGATAACCGTTGCCCCCTGCTCGGCGAAGAGATGGTTGCAACCGGTATCATCAAAGGCGTAATGACCATTGGAGACAAAACGTATGGGTTTGCCTCCGCTAACCTTCCGGATCGCCTCGAGGCGCTCGTCATAGGAGTTGAGTGCACAGCCGTAGACAAAGACTGCTCTCTCACCCACTACGAACGCAGTGTTAAGATCGATCCCCGGGCCCTTGATCCCATAAACTCCGTCGGCCAGTTTTATCGCTTCCAGGGCCAGCAGCGAAGATCCGAAGCAGGAGAACAAAAGAACCAGGGTTCCAACAATAAAAATGCGTTTCATGAATCTCTCCTTTCTACTATCTTGGCCATTTCTATGGTTCGCCGGGCACGCTCGACAATCGGCCGGTCGATGAGCTGGCCGCCAAAGGAGATGGAGCCATCACCCCGGGCGACTGCTTCCTCATAGGCTTGAATCACCTTCCGGGCATAATCCACCTCCTCCGGGGTGGGGCTAAAAACGCTATTGATGGGATCGATCTGGGACGGGTGGATGAGCGACATGCCTGAGAAACCCAGGCGACGCGACTGGCGGGCAAACCCCCCAAGACCTTCAGTATCCTTAAGATCCACCCACACGCCGTCCACCGCCTGGACGTGGGCCGAAGCCGCAGCCACCGCCAGCGCGGAGCGAGCATAGATCAGGTCACGCGCCTCCCCCTCCCTGACCAGAGGCAGACCCAGCTCCAGGCCGAAATCCTCGGCGCCGAACATCAAGCCGACTACCCTCGGGGAAGAGATCGCGATGTTGGGGGCATTGAGAAGCCCTCTGGGGCTCTCGATGGCAACCAAAAGCTTGATAGCGCCAGGCTCGATCTTGAGCCTGGGCTCGCTCTCTTTGAGAATCGCCTCTACATGGAGCACCTGCTCCGCTGTTTCCACCTTGGGCAGGACAAGGCCATCCAGACCCGGACGGACAACTTCCTCCAGATCCGCCTCCATGCGTGCATGGCCAATGGCATTGATGCGCACAAAGCGCAGCGGCGATTTGGGCGGGCGCTCGTGCCCCAGCGCCTCGGCGATGAGCCTTCGCGCCGCATCTTTCTCGCCCGGGGCCACGCCATCTTCGATGTCCAGCATGATGGCGTCGGCGTTGAGCCCCAGGGCCTTCTCAATCATGCGGCTGCGGTGGCCGGGAACGAACATCCAGGAACGTTTGAGGTCCATTTCTTCCTTTGATCCGTTCGCGTAGAGTAGGAAAAAGCCCAGCCCCTGTCAAGCAAACTCTTGCATCAACTATGTTTTTAGAGAATAAGAATAGGACGATCATGGTGGACCGGGGCAGATCAACGGTATGAAGACCAGCACTCTCAAGCTATGCCTTCCGGTGATCGCCATGACCGCGCTGCAATCTGCGGCGGCGATCATCATCCCCCCTTACCTCGATGCTCTAAAATATCCCCTATCCGCTATCGGCTCTCTCGTCTCTTTAGGTCCTATACTCTCCCTGGCGGCACGCCTTCCCTCGGGTCTGGCCTACAGAGGAGACCGGGCACGCCTCCTGTTGGCTGGAGCGCTCGCGGTCATGACCCTCTCTACCTTCCTCTATGGCTTTGCGGTAAAGCCTCTCCATTTCGCCTTGGTCCATGGCCTGTTTGGCTTTGCCTATGGTGCGGCCACGACCATCTATCTCGCGTTCTTCGTCGAGGCACTGCCGCCGGACGAGGACCGTCATCACGCCATGGGATATTATGCCGGTTGTCTGGCTATCGGCTATTCCGCCGGGGGTTTTGCGGCCGGATACCTGGCCGACCGGCTGGGCTACGTGGCCACCTTTAAGTCCGCTTCTCTATTGGGGCTCTTGTGCCTGGTCCTGCTTTTTTTCCTCCGGCGGCCATCGGCCCTCGACACACGAAAAGATTCCCTTACGGCAGTGAGCACATCTTCTGTTTTCGAATCTCTAAGGAGCATCTTGGATCCAAAAATGACCACGATCGTGGTCGTCGCCCTTTTTCTCAACATGCTGCACCAGATGGGAAGTGTCTTCATTCCCCTCTACAGCCTGGCCGTCGGGCTGACGCTCACTCAGGTAGGTGCGATCAAGGCCCTATATGCCCTGTGCAATGCCATCACTCGACCCATGAGCGGCTCTATAGCCAAGCGCCTCGGGAGCCGGATCCTTTTGTGGGCCGGGCTGCCGCTCCAGTCGGCGTTTCTCATGCTCGTCCCGCTCTTCCACGACCTTGGACCATTGCTGGTGATATTTCTCCTCGCCGGCTTTATGCGGGCTGTGGTCATCGTCGCCAACACGATCAGCATGGTGGAGGACGTGGATACCACGCGGGTCAGCAGGGGCATGGCCTCGGGGATCTTCAATGCCGCAGGGGACATCGGAAATATCCTGGGCCCCAGCACCGGCGGCCTCATCGCCTCCATAACCGGCGTGGCCCGTCTCTTTTTCTTCGGCCCGCTCCTGATCGCGATCCTCTTTTGTATTTCCCTCTGGAGCTGCCAGTTTCTGGAGAACTCCTACAAACGTCTTTAATAATGAGGTGCAAGCGGTAGCGGCGGATCAGTACGATTTGGGCATTCCCAAGACATGCTGTCCTAAATAGGCGAGCACCAGGTTGTTGCTCACCGGCGCCACGGTGAGCAGCCGCGTTTCGCGAAACTTCCGTTCCAC
>Ga0184640_10000048_pt1 | contig 26195 bp, 17 predicted proteins | sample PLM31_200_b2_FD_133161 | JGI IMG/M metagenome (GOLD analysis project Ga0184640, IMG submission 133161) | Groundwater sediment microbial communities from an aquifer in East River, Colorado, USA - PLM3-1_200_b2 | ecosystem: Environmental > Terrestrial > Soil > Riparian zone | place: USA: East...
AAAAAGAGTGGTCTTTCCTGCTCCATTTGGACCAATTATTCCAAGAAAATCACCCTTATCTACTGTAAAAGAAATATTGTCCAGCGTAGCAAACGAATCATAGTAATATGATAAATTCACTACGTTAATTATTGATTGCATTCCAATCCCAGCATTAAATTTTTTAAGTTTTCGTGCATTTTGGTAATATATCCAGTTCTAGCATCTTGTTCATTCTTTGTTAGTCCTTCTATGGGACTTAAAACAAGGACTTTGCTATCTGGAATTTCTTGGGCAACAACGGATGCATAGCGTGGATCTATCAATTCTTCTGAATAGATAACGTGCAAGTCCAAACTTTTTGCAATATTGATAATTTCTGCTAGGCGTGTAGACGTTATTTCTGCTTCTGGTCCTGTATCAGAAATACTGTGTTGATTTAGTCCGTATTGTTTAGCAAAGTACGAAAATGAATTATGAAATGAAATAAAGTCTTTTTTCTTGCATGACTCCATGCCAGTTCTTATTGTTTTATCAAGATTATCAAGCTCATTTAAAAAATTCTTTGCGTTGTTAAAGTATGTATCCCTGTTATTAGTATCAATCATGATCAACCCGTCACGTATATTTTCTACCTCTTTTTTTGCAAGCAATGGATCCAACCATACATGGGGATCAATAGTCATATTACGTTTGTCCATATACGAAACATTCAGACCGTCACTAGCATCAATTTTATGAGCAGTCTCAATTTTTGCAATCCAATTTTCAATGCCTAAGCCGTTGTATACTAAGACATCGGCAGAGTCGACAGTTTGTATTTGATTTATTGTTGGTTCAAAATCATGTGGTTCAATCGCAGCTGGAATGAGGAGTGATGATTCAATGCTGTCACCGCCAATTTTTCTAACAAATTCATCTATCGGAAAAAAAGATGATACTACTTTTAATTTGTCTGAATTAACAACAGATTGCAAATCATCAGTTGAATTTCTAGACGTTGCGTTTGTAGTATCTAAATCTAATTCTAAAGTCGTATTTGATTCTTGATTTTGTGCATACAAATTTTGATAATATGAGGAAAATAGAATGGATAAAATTAGATGAGACAAAAGTATTATCTTTCTTTTCATATCATGATAGCATATTATTAAGAATATATACTTTTTTTATTAATTTTAATTAATTTCCTTGCAATATTTGTTAATAATATCCCATTTTTTAGCAATATGGTTAACCAAGAATTGCAGAAAAGTATACCAACCAATAATTTTTTTCAATGATATAAATCCTAATAATTCATAGCAAATAGTTCTAAATCTTTCCAATCATCCTAGGACTAATTTTTGAAAGCCCTTTTGCTTTTCAGTGTTAACTTCCGAATTTTACCTAAATTTACATGAATTTACATAATTCAGAATACCGATTATGATAATTTTCTAATATTGGCAACTTAACTCTCAAGTTACCGATTTCAAGACTGCTTATATACATACAGACCGTGAGCACATTACTGAACTTTTACAATTTTACCGAGCCTCGCTCGTTTCGTAGTAGAACTAAATAGCATGTAAGCACATTTTTGAAGATGAGAATAAACTTTGCATTCGCTTTGTTTGTTTGCCGATTCTTAAAGAAAAAACAATTAATATCCAAATGAAAAATTTATTCCTTGTCCCTTAAAATATTGTCTAGTTTGATCGAATATGGAATAATTATTATATCTAATCACTAATTATCAAAATTTAATTGACCATAGTAAGTGTCTCACTAAATGAAGAAATAATTGAGAGTTTGGATAAGCTCAAATCTTTGGGATTTTCTGGAAGATCAGAAATTATAAGGGCCGGAATTAGAAATCTCTTATCTGATGAACGTATGAAAGAAGATTTGGACGGAGAAATTAACTCGTTACTTTTGGCAGTACATGATGAAGATTCAGATGATCAAGTTTCGTCCATAAGACATGATTTTGACAAGATAATAATTGTACACCTACATAATAAGATAGATAAAGAAAGGTGCCTTGAAATATTTTCTTTAAAGGGCGACGCAAAAGATGTTAAGGAAATATCTAGACAGCTTCAGATAAACAAAAGGATGCACTTTGTGAAATTAATTGTCATTTAATATTCTACGAATTTTGATTTGATATCTGCATCACTACAAATTTATCATTTCAAATCCTACGACAAATAGTTGATATTTTACCCAATGAAAGAAATACCCTCAAAAATGCACACCCATGGTCGAGTTTATATAAGGAACTATTTTTAACCGAGTGTAATTGATAAAGTATGAATAGTTGAGTATTGTCATACGATCAGTTGAGGATGGAATGCTCCTTAATGACAGTGATTGTCCATGAAGCATAGAATGACAAACTTCTTTAGCTACAAAAAATCATTTAGTTTATTTTATAATGACTTAGCAAGGTGGTTTTTCCTTTTCATGTTTTTTGCTGGAATGCTTTCTTCCTATGTTTTTGGTATTCAATTAGCTCTCAATTATGCCATACATGACGAACTTGATTTCTTGTACTTTATCTTCACAATATTCAGCGTTCTAGCAACTATTTGGGGAATGATGGCACATAGAGAATTTACCAGGTCCTCAGATAGAGTCAACAAAACAAGAACTCTTGCATGTCAAATTAATCCTCGAATTGGAAAATATGAATATAAGTCATATAATCCCGAAACTCATGAGTTTGAAGACGGCTATGTACCATTTGGACCAATTGATTTCTGGGATCCAGCTACATATGCTCCTGAGTGGGTAGATAAAGGTAAGTATTGGCATGTCTTGTTAGGACTGCAAGTTCAGAATAAGGAATTGATACTCCAAGTTGTTAAAGATGACGACTTGATAAACACAAGGATTCGAAATGTAGCCACAACTGAAAGAGAAAATATTCGCTTTCCGTGGTCAAAAAATGGATCAAATAGAAGATTCCGATACAGGGTGAAAATACCTCAATGGACGGTAATGCGTGCTGACTATCAAGGGACAAAATCGAATAACCAGCAAGGAGTTGGGACGAATCGTGAAATAGGAAACCTAAACAGGAACATCGTACTGCTGGTGGATGAAATTATTGAAAGAGAGAGATTTAGAATAAAATATCCCTGGAAGATTACTGGGTTGTGGATCTATCTTTACAAGAGCTTACCTATTAAAATTATTTATAATGAAATTTTAGAAAAACTTCCAGGATTCCAAAAGTCTATAGTAAAGGAGGCAAATGAAACACTTGCTGATATCAGAGAAGACAGGTTAATTTTGGCCATTTTAGATGTGGCAAAAAATAAGGGATTAAATGAAACTAGAATTGAAAAAATCTCTACATTAATTAGATTTTTGGATGGTGTTTATTCAGATATTGGATTAGGTGAAGGATCTACTGAATATCATAACTTTCACCACAGCCTTGAGGTTTCTTATATGGCTCTAAAAATGTTACCAACCACAATTATCAATTATAGATTTTCTGCTGACGAAATCGAAGTTATGCTTGTGGCTGCATTATTACATGATTATGATCCACTACAATTTACTTATAATGGCAATAGCTCTAAACCTGAAACCAATGGTTACCCTAAATCCGGATCGACTATTCGACCATCAGTTGGACCTAGAGTCTATAGAACAATAGAAACTATTCAAAGATATCAAATACACGATGCGTATTTCAAATTAGATCAGCCAGAATTGGAAAGAGTGTTCGAAAATTTTTCCTTTAAACTTAAATCTCGGCAACCAGATATTCAGGCTCCTCCAATTGGAATAGAAAAATCTGACAAGAGTTTAATTGTTGAAGCACTGATATGGAGAACCGATTTTCCTTATTTTAAACAAGAAACAGCCCAAAGAATGTTTAGAAAATTATTGTCTGAGCTTAAGGCAAAAGGTCATGATATTGCTAAAATTAATATCTTGGCAGAAGTGTTGTGGTTGTCTGATCTATCCGTTACCTATATGGGGTCAGATCCGATAAGAGCCTGGAACAGAGTTACAAATTTGTATGACGAACTCGTCATACCGAAGTTCGAGGCAGTTTCTAGAACTGATTCATACTTTTCTGATTTTGCAGATACACATCTATTTCGAGAACTAATAAAAATGAGGGGTTTTCCTGACGTGTTCAAAAATAGATGGAATTCTGTATACCAATTTTTTCATGAAGGAAATCCATCCACCGTATTAGTTAGGACCATTATAAATGCCCGGAAGAGTTTTTTGAAAATTAACATGTTAATCGGATTTTTCAAAGGCGAACTCATCTACCAAATGGCAAATGATCTTTGGGCTCAATTTTTCATTGGAATAGGAGAAGATCAAAATGAAATCTCTTATGCTAAATCAAAGTTTATGGAATTAGATCCTCAGAACGCAGCTGTTTTTTGGGGAAATCCGACAAAGTTACTCCCAAATATTCCCAATGATTCAATAGATAATTTCATTATCAATATGCCAAAATCTACGGGACTAGAGATATTAACTAATACATCGTCACTTACTTCACTAATTAGCACAATTAGGATCAAGATGATAAATACTGGGACGCTCCAGATTGTGACTGATATTCCTAAGGGAGGTGATTTATTCAACACTCTTTATAAGGAGATTCTTTCAAAAGGCTTTGTAGATTGCCCTGATAGTTCAAAGTCTTATTCTTCGAAGTTGGACTTGGCTTCTCTTTCTTATTATTCCAACCCTTACTTACTTTTATTTTGCCTACCACAACCTAGCTAATTGTGCTAGGCTTTTCAAAATTTGATTAATGCGATTGGGTTGTTAATCTTTGATCTATTTGATACACATATATTAATAAAACCAATGGGGTAAATCAAACAATTATGAGTGCTAATAGTAATAAGGATAATAAGAAAGTCAAAGTTGCAATAGCAGGTGTCGGAAACTGCGCTTCTGCACTATTGCAAGGTATCTCATTTTATGGTAATACTTACAAGAATGATAATGACAAGAAAGGAAATACTCAAACAGGAGAAGGCGTGGATGGACAAAACATTCCTGAAGGCCTAATTGCGTATACACTGGGTGACATAAAACCAGGTGATATTGAATTTGTTGCAGCGTTTGACGTTGTAGAATCAAAGGTGGGCCACGATCTTGCAGAGGCGATATTTGCCGGTCCAAACAACACAATAAAGATCTCAAATGTCCCTACAACTGGTATTAAAGTAGACAAAGCAAAGGTACTTGATGGTATTGGTAAACGTCTAAATGAAAGAGTAAAGATATCTGACAAGCCTGCAGCAGATGTATCAAAAATACTTAAAGACAGTGGAGCTGAAATTCTGATAAACTATCTTCCTGTTGGAAGCAGACAGGCAACTCAATATTACGTAGAGCAGTGCCTTGATGCAGGTGTGTCCTTTATCAATGCAATACCAGTCTTTATTGCCTCGACACCAAAATGGCAACAAGCATTTGCAAGTAAAAATCTCCTGTGTGCTGGTGACGATGTCATGAGTCAACTAGGAGCCACAGTACTCCACAAGACACTTGTTAAACTGTTTGTGGATAGAGGGGTCAAAGTAGATGAAACATATCAGCTCAATGTTGGCGGTGATATGGATTTCTACAATATGCTTGATGAAGAACGTCTTGAAGATAAGAGAGTTAGTAAAACAAGCGCGGTAGCTGCAATGGCACCGTACGAGATACCAATGCGGATAGGCCCATCAGACTTTGTTGGATTCCTTGCCAATGATAAGGTATGCTACATATCTATGCGTGGTAGATACTTTGGCAATGTTCCAGTAGAAGTAGATGTCAAACTAAAAGTGGTTGATGCATACAACAGTGCCGGTGTGATGATTGACGCAATAAGAGGTACCAAAATAGCAATAGACAGGGGAGTCTCAGGTCAACTTGACAGTGTATCGGCATACTGTTTTAAACACCCTCCGGTGCAAAAGCCATATTTGGAAGCAAAGAACTCGTTCATGGAGTTTATTGAAGGAAAGAGAGAGAGATAGCAATCCCAGGCAAATGCACAATCAATTTAACTTTCTTTAATATTGTCTAAAAAAGTATCAATTTAGATTTACTTTTTTTGTCATATAGAATATATTTACAACCCTGAGAATCTGATATTAGGACATTTGGTATATATAAAGAAACTTGAAATCTACGGATTCAAGTCATTTGGTTTCAAGAATACTGTATTACATTTAAACAATGGTCTTGTTGCAGTCACTGGACCCAATGGATCAGGTAAAAGCAATATACTGGATGCCATCATGTTTGCGTTAGGAGAAAATAGTCCCAAGTTATTACGTGTCGATAAATTTCAATCACTATTTCATGATAGCGAAAATACTTCCCACAGGCTAGTGCGCGTAAATCTTACTTTTGATAACTCTGATAGGGGAATTCCAATTGACGTGGATACTGTTTCTATGAGTCGGGAAATGGAAGGTCAAACGGGAGAAAGTCAATACTATCTAAACGGTAAAAAGGTATCAAAAAATACTATCCTAGAATTATTGGAAATCATAGTTGCGGTTCCAAACAAACTTAACATTGTGCAACAAGGCATGATTACGAGAATATCTGAATTAAACTCTGAAGAGAGGAGAAAGATTATCGAAGATATTGTAGGACTGTCATACTTTGATGATAAAAAGAATGAATCTATGATGCAACTCGATGAATCTGATCGGCGACTAGAAGTGTCACTTGCCAGAATGGATGAAATCAAGAAACGAATAAACGAACTTGAAGCCGAAAGAAATGATCAATTAAGATATACCTTTATTGAATCTCAAGTAAAGAAATTCAAGGCAATTAAATACTCAAATAAAATTAGATATTTAAGAGATGAAATAAATAATCGCAACAAACTGTTGGACACAAATACGAGTAATCTTGATACCCTATCCAGAGATCGTGATGAGCTAAGAAAAGAAATTGAAAAAATTGATCAAGAAAAATCCAGTTTCATCAGTCAAGTAGACGCATCAAACAAGTCTAAAGCACAAATAGATACAAAATTGACCAACATCATCTACCAAATTGAGAGAGAAAAGGCAATAATCAAGGTAGCCGAATTACGTATAAGTTTTATCGAGGAACGATCTACATTCATTGAAACTGAAGGTAAAAGAATTGAGATTGAATTTGACAATTCATCAAATTTGCTTAATGACAAAAAATCTATCCTTGAGGACAAACGATCGCATCTTGTACAATTGAAAAATGAATTAGAAACGCTCAATGCACGAATTGATGAGATATCGGGCCATGTAACTAGAAATGAAAAATTAAGAGAAAAGTTTTTTCTAAAGAAATCAAGATTAATTGAAATTGGTAGTCGTCTAAATATTCTTATTGCAAGACTAGAAGAAAAGAAAAAATTCAATATCAATAAAATAAATGAAAATACATCATCGATTGAAGTTATAAAGAATTCTCTAAATGAGAAAGAAAAAAATCTCAAGGAATTAGTTATACAGAGATTTTCCTCAGAATTAGATACAGACCAAAAAATTGTTGATGAACTAAGAAATAAAAGGGAAATGTATAGCAGTGAAATTGAATTATATACAAATACAGTTGAGAAAGTTCAAAAATTTGCATTACCTTATGAGGAAAAGTACTCCATGGCTGTTGAGTTATCCAATGAGGATTTTGCAATTGCTGATTTAATAAAACATTCACAAAATTTCAAAATTGTTGGAATGGTAAAAGATCTAATAAAATATGATGATGTATATAAAAAAGCAGTTTTTGCAGTTGCGAAAGAATGGATGAAATGTTGTATTGTTCCTAATGTAAAGGAAATGATTCGTCTTGGGTCATATATTAAGGAAAAAAATCTTCCCCGTTTCAAGATAATTTCATCAGAATTGTTGAGCTATGTAAAAAAAGAACACGTTATGCTAAATGATTATGATTTTATTGGAAACCTAGCAGATTTGATACATTCTGATATTCCTAATCTAATCGATTTTATTTTTGCAAATATATTTCTTGTAAGAAACTCTAAAACCGCTTATGAATTATCTAAACAGGGCTATAAATGCGTTACTATTTCTGGAGAACTATTTGAGCCACATGCCAGTTCTCTCTCTTTAGATTTTGGTTCTAAAATACCGGATCTTACTCGCGAAATAATATTAAATGAGTCAATCGGGTCATTGATAAAAAATTCTACTATTCTATCAACACACATAGAGAACAAGAAAGCAGAGATAGTAAAGATTAACAAGGATATTTCTATTAAAGAATTACGTGTTAGAGAATTAGAAAAACTTGTTACTGGCAATGGTATTAATCTTAGTCATTTGCGAGAAATAACTGCTAGTTTGAAAAATGATATTAAGAATTTAGAATCCATGAACCGCACCTTATCAGAAGAGACTGGCAACATTGATAACGAATTAGCCGGAAATAAGAAAAGAGACAACATCATTACACCTTCTTTAGTAAATTATTCGACAAAAATTCAATCCATAGTAGATGATAAAATTGATGATGAATTGGCTGAGTTAACATACAAGAAAGGTGAAATTTTAAAAATAATTGAAAACTGTGAAATAGAACTCAGAGAAATTATTACTACAACAACATCGCTTGAAAATGGGATAATAACTACAAGTGAAAGAAAAAATGAGATATTCTCTGAAAGAGAGAGCCTTGAAGCAGAACAGATAGAAAGAAAGGACCAAAAAGAAGCTGCTAGCCAGAAACTAGAACAGATTGAAAAAGAATTGATAGGTTTGCGAGAAGAAGAACAAAAAATAATTGACGTATCTGGCGATTCTTATTCCATATTACAGAAATATGAAAAAGAGATCAAGGCATTAGATGAGAAGGAAAGACAATTATACAGAGAGATAAATGGAATTGAAAAAGAATCAATTGCGATTAAGAAGGATGTTTCTAATTTTACGTCACAAGAATCTCAAGCAACAAATGATTTGATGTGGCTGGGATTCAAGGAACTTTTAGAAAGTGAAATATTCGATGTTGATACACTGATATCAGAATTAACCAAAGAAAATGATGAATTGAAGACAAGACTGAATCTACGTGCCCATGAAACATATGTTCAGGTAATAGATGGCTACAGGGACATGTCTAGTAGGAAGAATTACTTGGAAAATGAAAGAAATTCCATAGTCTTGTTTATCAATGAAATTGATAAAGAGAAAAAGGACGTATTTATGGATGCCTTCAAGAAAGTAGATGATGACATTAGGAAAACTTTCTCAGACATAGCAGTAGGAGGTTCTGCATATCTCCAAATCGAAAATGAAGATATTTTTTCAGGTGGTTTGGCATACCTTGTGCAATTACAGGGAAAGATACCAAGAGAATCAACTGCATTGTCTGGTGGAGAAAAGACAATGGCTGCAACTGTCTTTTTGCTAGCGCTCCAGTCTTTAAAACCATCACCATTTTACCTTATGGATGAAATTGATGCGCACCTTGATGCAGAAAATACGGAAAGGCTTTCAAAAATTATATTTGAAAGATCAAATGGAAGTCAAATATTAATGGTAACATTGAAGGAGTCTACAGTGGCAAAAGCTAGTCAAATATTTGGAATATATCCAAAGTCGGGCGCATCGCAAATTGTTCAGTATAAGAATTCCAACAATGTTCCTCTGGCGCAGATTAAAGCATTAGATTAAGACAAGTTAGGCGAGTTAAGTCATATAAATCATAATGGTAAGGTAAGTTAATAATTTGCTCTTACCTCTACAAATGGTCCAAATCCATGATTTTCACGTATATTATGAAAATTATATCTGTTGCTTCCCTTATCAATAAAAGTTGCTATTGTTTCAGAAGTATTATAATATAGTGTGGTGATTCTTTTGTATTTTTCATGTTGCTTTACTTCTGTAAATCTGGAAAGTAAATTTGAATCGGCTACTATCAGGAATTTCTTAGTTTGTATCGGTTTTGTAAAGTTATCATTTGGTAGATCAGTATCTCTGAAAATAACACCGTAATTAAAAATATATTTTGGTATCCAAATCAAGGCACGCGTACGATGACTTCCTATTAATGTGGTCCCATCTTCTTCATCTTGGTTATACGTGTTCGCACCGGTATGTTCTAATTCTCGAGTAACGAACAAATATACTTCATTATATGTTGTATTGAGATGAGATGTCGTTAGGGCAGCAATGCTTAGAAATCCAAATATTGCAACAGCCGATATCATAACGTACGGTAGCAAGCCAATTAATTTGTAAGCCGCAAATGTTTCTCTCAGCCTATCAGCCATAATAGCTAATGCGATGCAGAGTATGGGTAGAAGAACACTCCAGTGAAAATAGACAACCCAACCAATTAAATATAGAAAAATTAAATATGGAAGAGTCCATAATATAACAAAGTAGTCTTTTTTTATAGCAGAGTAAACTACACCTGCAAGTCCAAATGTTACCAGAAGAGGATCTATTTGAGTTACAAGCATTATTGAATATGATAAGTCTCTTCCACCCTGTCTTCCTGTCTGATATAGCACTCCATCTAACCAATCTCCAAATTGACCCATCGATATGGCATATGCAGGCCACATCATTGGAATTAAAACAATGGGAATAAACCATATTCCTAAAGTTTTGAGGCGACTTAGTCTCGTGCTATCACTGTTTGGACTCCGGTTATCCTTCTTTAGTATGATGGAAGCTAGTAATGGTGTCATTGTAAATACAGGGACTTTTGTAAAGATTGCAAGACCTAGAAATATACCTGAAAGTAAAATTAGCAAAATATTTTTATCCCTGCTATTAGTGCTGGTATTCTGACTTACAGATTTTGCATAATAAACTGCAAATAATATTGATAGTAGTATAAATGGTAACTCAATAGAATCAAGGAGTATCGCTCTTAAGATCCGGCTTAGAGGCATTACAGCAAATAAAGTTGCTGAGATAAACGCTACTTTTCTATTATATCTTGTCTCTGCAATATTGTAAATAAGAAAAGTATCAATAACTGCAAGTATTCCCATCATGACTCTAGGTACAAGATAGAGCATTTCAATAGAATGTAGATTGACAGAAGGATTAATTGAATCTGGATAATTGACTAGCGATAAAGTAGCTGCCAGAAATATTTGGCCAAAAAACGGATGATCATATCCGTAGTCATATGTCTCCTTTGATTCCTGTGGACCAAGACCTTCTAATACTTGCATCGCCCTGCGCATATAATGTCCCTCATCTACATGAAAGGTGGGAAATCCTAAGGGGTTCCAAATATGGGTAAAAGCCGATAATGATAATGGTATAATGATAGATATAATCAAAGCTTTACTTTTAGATTGAAAACTTGGTAATAATCTTGGCGTATGAATTCACTTTTTGTCGTACTTTGGTTTGAACATCCTTTTATTCTTTCAAGTTTATATTTTTAATATTCTTTTTGCGATTACTGCGAATGAATCTCAACTAGAATCCTCTCTTTGTCCTGGAGAAACCCCATTTCTACCGCCTGGATTGATCTAGCAAGTCCGTAAACTCCTTCAGCTAGGTCATTAAGACAAGGAACGTCTACCCCATTCGACCACTTGAAGGAATTCGACGTATGATTTAATCAAATGGTTTATCATGTGACAAAAGCAATATAGACATCAATCCGTACTAAGTTGAAAAATTACATCGAGTTATTTCATATGGTAACGAGCTTTTAGAATTCATAAAATTTACAGGACTATTTTGGATTATACCTTGAAAATTTCAATATATTTAATTGTAAAACATGCGTCTATCATATAAATCAAGATTATGATAACATGTGCAGAACAATGGGGGTGCTCTTTATTTAATCGTTCTCACTGCATTGTTATTGTCGCACTCAAAAAAGTACAGTTTTCAAACAGAAATGACTGATAAGATAACGGTATATATTAAGATAAACTTGATTCCTAAGGTAATGTTGGTTAACAGCAATATCGTTAATGCTTTCTCGAGTATTAGGTCTAACAAAATAATTTTTATTTTGTGTTTTATTTTCTTGACTTCAATAGTTTATGCAAGAACAGTAGCACCTACCTCAGCTTTGGATCCTGAGGTTTCACCAACTTGGGGTACTGGTGCAAAGATGCCAACTCCTCGAACAGAACTTTTAGCAGACGCCATAGGCGAAAAGATCTACGTTATGGGTGGTGTAGACTATTCTAAAAACCGCCAACTGGACAAAGTGGAAATATACGATACTAAAAAAAATGAATGGATAACCACTGCTAAACCAATGCCTATACCTATTGACCATGGCGCAGCAGTTGCAGATAACGATAAGATATATGTGGTTGGAGGCTTCGTCAAATCAAAAGTTCCCACCAATAAATTATTCATTTATGATCCCATGAAAGATGAATGGCAGGAAGGCAAACCATTATCTTCACCCAGAGGTGCATTAGCTGCACAGTTTATCAATGGAACACTGTATGTAGTAGGGGGTTTGAATTCATCTCAAGTTCCAGTAAACACGATAGAGGCTTACGATCCAGAAAATAACATGTGGACATCAAAAGCACCAATGCCCACTGCAAGGCATCATCTTGAGTTGGCTGTAATTGACGGAAAATTATTTACCCTGGGAGGAAGAATATTGGGTAATGGTGTTCAGTCAGAGGATATGCATGAATCATTAACCAATTTTAACAGGAATGAAATGTACGATCCCAAGACAGATACATGGACTACCAAACAACCTATGCTGAGCAAGAGAAGTGGATTTGCAGCAGCATCCGCAAATGGCCAGATATATATTTTTGGAGGAGAAGGTATTCGAGAGTCGTTGGACAGCGTTGAGAAGTATAATCCTCTAGCCAACAAATGGACTCATGAACCATCAATGCCATCTGAACGAATTGGATTAGAAGCAGTAACAGTCGATAACAAAATCTATGCAATCGGAGGACAAATTTCCAGTCCTGAATCTGGTCTGGTTGCATTAGATACGAATGAAATTTTTAATCTAAGTAATGTGGATGATAAAAATAAGTGAATAAGTGGAATTGATTGGCGGTCAGTATGGACTTGAAATTAGATAAGTCGCCGTCTCTCAGATTACAGTTACTTTTGATTGCAGTTTTAATTTTATTATTAATTACGTCCTATGGTCTTGTTAATACTCATGGGCGAGAGATTTTCCTGAAGGATTCTAATCTAGAAATGGAGACCTTAACTCAAGGACTTAAATTTCCAACTGACATGGCATTTTTGAATCCAAATGAAATTTTGGTTTTAGAGAAAGACGAGGGTAAAGTACTGAGAGTTGTAAATGGCAATATCTCAAATAATACTGTGTTATCCCTTAATGTAAATTATGTACAAGAAAGGGGACTGTTAGGAATAGCAATTGAAAAAGACCAAGAAGTGGATGAAGGTGAAGAAGAAAGTGTTCCAAAATATGTTTTCTTGTATTATACTGAGGCAAGGCAGAGTGGTAACGGTAATGAAAGGAGTAATAGTAACGTTACTAGTAATTGCGATATACAAGAATGCGTGCAGAATCAATTTAATAATCGCCTCTATAGATATGAGTATAGAGATAACAAATTGGTAAATCCCAAGCTACTAATCGATATACCAATTTACTGGAACAATCGTGTCTATCCCACGGCATATTCTGCTATTATTACTGGAGGATCCAATTGGCTTCATTATCCACTCCGTGAAGGAAGTCATCAAGGAGGAAAGCTTGCAATGGATCATGATAACAATGTGTTTCTTGTTACTGGTGACGGAGGGGGTTGTTTCAATCATGATGGCTGTTACAGGAGTATCAAGAATGGTTTTCTAAGCGCAAAGACAGCTAATAAGATTGCCGGAGTTAATCCAACAGGAATGGGGGGCGTGCTTCATGTTACAAAGGATGGAAAACCTGTTAGTAATATAGGTACAATTGGAGACGGAGATCCTCTCAATTACTACTATGCATATGGAGTCCGTAATAGCTTTGGACTAGATTTCGATCCTGTTACTGGAAAATTATGGGATACTGAAAATGGTCCTCACTTTGGTGATGAGATAAATCTTGTTGAACCTGGCTTTAATAGCGGCTGGGCTAAAATTCAAGGTATATGGCCCATTATCAATTATACTTATCTATATGTTAATTCTACGGAAAAGGGATATCATTACTTTTCTACTGTACCTGCCCATAAGGAATTGGAAGACTTTGATGGAAAGGGACATTACAGTGATCCAGAATTTACTTGGAATCATTCAGTAGGGGTTACATCAATTAAGTTTATCGACACTGATAGATTAGGTAGACAATATGAGAATGACATATTTGTAGGAGATAATTATGGCAGGATTTATCATTTTGACTTAAATGAAGATAGAACAGGTTTAAAACTAAATGGATCGTTGAGTGATAAAGTTGCAAATAGTGATCTTGAAGTACGGGATTTGATATTTGCGCAGGGTTTTGACACGATTACAGATATGGAAGTTGGACCGGATGGTTATCTATATGTTCTTTCATTTTCTGGAACAATCTTCAAGCTGTTCCCAAAAGATAGTAAGCTATAAGATAAAATATATATTTGGTATACTAGGTTGACATAGTTTTTTCACAGATGAATTAATTGCGATGAACTAATAATTTCAAAATCTTGAACTTTACCCATCTGCGATTAATTTGATGAACTAAACTATTCATGAAGGTATAAATGAATTAGGCTGGTTGGTAAATTATGGGTTATGCTAAGATCAATTACCTGTTCGAATGACCATTAGTCTATCTAGTCCAGACTGTGCTCCCCATACTTCTCCTTGACGTCCGTTTATTTGACGTACATTGGAATGATCAGTAGGCAGTGGGAAAACCTCAAATTTTTCGTTGTCCGGATCAAAACGCAGCATGGACTGTGTACCATTTTGAAGACCAAAATCACTCACCCATACCTTATCCTTCTCATCGACATAAACTGCATATGGTTTTGGTTTATCTCCTGGTAGTTTCCACTCCTGCCAGTTCTTAGTGGCTGGATCATATTCACCCAGCTTTCCTGTATTCCACTCGGTGATCCATAAATGACCTTGGGAGTCAGACCAAATACGGCGCGGCATAGAATTCTTTGATGGTGGTTCCAGAATAGTTAGTTCTCCAGTTTCTAAATTAATGCGGGCAGTATAATTTCCGGTCCATGAGGTAAAGTAAACTGAGCCATCCGGCGTTGTTGTAATACCATACGGACCTGGTCCACGAGGTGCAGTAAATACTTCGACGTTCCCCACTTTAGGATCCAATTTGCCATAATAGCCACTCCTATCGGTAAACCACAAGACTCCCTTTTTATCAAAGGTAGCTGTGTTTAACTTGTTATTACTAATATTTTCTGGTATTGGAAACAGCTTAATTTCTTCCGTTTTTGGGTCAACGCGTACAATGGCTTTCAGGAATTCATCTGTAATCCACAATGCGCCATCAGGTCCTATAATAATACCGTGTAGTGCAGATCGATTCCCCAATGATATGTGACTTTTATTCCCCGTAGTTGGATCTAGTTTTCCCAGTTCGCCGGTCCCCTGAGCAGTATACCAAACTGGTCCATACTTTGTTGGATCCGGTGCGACATCATGTGAATGCGATTCTCTGGGAGCTTGGAATTGACGCAATACGGGCTTTGAGTCCTGTGCAAATATGGATTGCTGTTCTGACGTTGTAAGCAAAAAGATGACCAGAAAAACTATTGAATAAACAAGAAAATCATATTTGCCACGCAAATACTCTAACTTCGCTTCAATTAAATACATTTATGAATGTAGTCATTTATGGCTTATAAAAAGTACGGACAGAAACTCTAAAAAGAAGAAATAGCTCATGGCAAATAGGGAATACAAATTGAAATTATTAGGGCTATTGATCAGTTATTAAATTGACAATAGTATAGCATGGTGCATCATCATTCCCAGATGAAACCAAACGCCCATCTGTATCTTCACCCTCGTATACATTTACATTAAATAATGCGCTTTTTTCACCATCGGGTACCTTAGCAACTACCCAGAATATACCATCAGAATCAGATTTTGTCGTAACCGTTGTGGGAGGATTATGGTCCGGTACGACTTTAGCAGTATAATCATTATTCGCTTTCAGTCCCATTACAAGAATCCGAACATCCACATTATTACCATTCACATCACTATGTTCGTATACAGTACATTTTACGTCCATATCAATACCCTGGGCGTGAGGATTTGGTGAAAAGGGGATCATGATTAATAGAGCAAATATAATAGAAATTATAATTATTATCAAAATTATCTCTCAATATCAGGTAACTACTATTATTCTTATTGATTTGTTCAAATAGAAAGTGATGAAAAAGTAAAATGTTATGCCTCATTTAATACTTTTTTGCGTTTGGATGAGTAAATTGCCAGCTTTGGTATTTGTCAATTAATTGGACATCATAAATATGTCGATTAACTCGATCTTGTTTCCATAAGCAGTAACAGTGCTACTATTCTCTAGTTTCTTCTCCCTTCGATTCTTTAAATATTCTAACTCCAAGAACTGAAAGTCCTACTAAACCAACAATAGTTAATGTAGAACCTAAAATGATAATTTCTTTTGGCACAAGACGACCTGCCAAAGGCTGATCTACAGGAGGTTTTTGATATGGTGGTAATGATGAAACAAAAATAGAAGGGGTTATCATAACAAAGATTCCTGAAAACAGTATTCCAGTCAATATAATAAAGAAAATTACAAGCTTCATCATATTGAACATAGAAAGTACTTGGGTATTATAATGTTAAACGTGGTTGAACTATTTTATTCAGACTTTGTGCAATTGAAATTAAAAAAATTTACTGTTGTATTTGTGAAAAGTGAAATCAATTGCATCAAGTCTACACGATTAATCAAGTACTCTCTTGTCAATAATTTCCTCCTCACTTGCAAAAGGCTAAGGAGTATCACTTGGAATCGTTGTTAGCGATGCTAAATATTTCATTTACACCACCTACAATCAAACCGGGTTCCGGTCCTCCTCCGACTACGTAGATTTTGTCATTGATTGTCACAGATGCTAAACCGTGGCGAGCCGTTGGCATTGATGGTTCATTAGTCCATTTGTCAGTGTTTGGGTTATATCTCTCGTTATTGTTAAAAGTGCCTCCATTTTCTTCACCTCCAAATACATAGATATTTCCATTGACTGATGAGGTAGCAGCCAAACCACCTCTCTTCGATGGCATTGGTTCTAAACTTGTCCAAGTATCTTTGATCGGGTTGTATACCTCGTTTGCATCAAGATTATGCTCCAAACTTCCAACTCTTCCTCCTACGACATATAACTTTCCGTTAACTACTGCAGATGCTAGGTGTTCTCTAGCGGTTGGCATTGGTGTTTTTTCTGTCCAAGAATTAGTCTTTGGATCATATGCTGTATTGCTGTCAGTTACTCCAGAGTCATCGACTCCTCCGATCGCGTATAAAGTTCCGTTAATAAAATTAGCTGTTAAGGCACCTCTAGCTTTAGGCATTGATTTACCTTCATCCCATTTGTCGGTTGAAGGATTATACATGAATAACCTATCGCTCGGATTTCTATCACTCATATAACCACCAACTAAATAAAGTGTTCCGTTATAAGCAGCTGCTGCAGGATGGTCTAGTGGATCTGGTACGGGAGATGCGGTACTCCAAATGTCGGCTTTTGGATCGTAATATTCTACTGTGTCTGCTGATTTACCTTTATTGTTAAAGCCTCCAATGATGTAAATTTTGTCATTTAATGAAGTACCAGTAAAATCAGTTCTGGGGGTAATCATATTGGCACCACTAGTCCACATCGGTGAGGACTGCATAGAAGGGGAATCGGTTAAAGAGAATGCCGGTAACACTGTACTGTTAATTATGATGTCTTGAATAAGAATGGGCATTATCGTTACTAATGTAACAGAACATATTACATAAGCGAAATTTCTTTTCTTTGATTGCATAATACACTTACATAATCCTATTAAATAAAAGTTCCAGTAAAAATAATATACTAAGAAATTATACAGTTATAATTCAATATTGAATATCTCCAAGTGTCTTATTGTTGTAATGTTATCAATGTCACTTTTATCTTTGGCTTATGATCATACAGCTATTAATGCTATAGATGTCATTAAAGATCCAGATTTAAAGGCACAATTAGTTGTCAAGGGCCTACGCCGCCCTACCAGCATGATATTTTTAAGTCAAGATGAGATCCTGGTTACACAACACCTAGGAAAAGTACAGAGAATCGTCGGTACAAATATTTCGCAATCCCCCGAGTTAAATCTTACATCTACTGTTAATAGTACGGCGTTAGATCTTACATCTATTGTTAATAGTACTGGTGAGAGATGACTTTTAGGCATTGAAAGTTCTCAAGGAAATCACACTGGCGAAAATGTGAAGTATGACAACGATCTCAAAATTTACCTAATTTTTACAAGGAGTACAAACGACACTAATCTCAATAATACAAATTGCATGATGAAAAAAAGACAACTGGAGATAGTAATATTGCGTTTATCAGCAGTAATGATAGCGGTAAGGACTTTAGTAATAGGAAATTCCATAGGGCTAATGATCTCTTATCTTTTTCTCCGCAAATAGCTGCAACGGAAAAAGGAAATGTGCATGTTGTGTGGGTTGATAAAAATAATGCGACAGGAGATAGCAATGTAATATTTAGAAGCAGCAATGATAACGGAAAGGATTTTGATCAGAGTGTTCGTCTCAACAGGAATCCATATCAAACATCGACTTCAACTCCGCAAATAGCTGCAACAGAAAAGGGAAATGTGTATGTTGTATGGGTTGATGAAAATAATGCGACAGGAGATAGCAATGTAATATTTAGAAGTAGCAATGATAATGGAATGGATTTTGATCACAGTGTTCGTCTCAACAGGAACCCAAATCAAACTTCTACATCATCATCTCCACAAATAGCTGCAACGGAAAAGGGAAGTGTCTACGTGGTGTGGTCCGAGAATAATCTTCAATTTAAAGAGATTTTAGATAATGGTTCTATATTTGGAAGAACAATATCCTTAAACAACAATATTGTGTTGGCATTATCACCACAAATAGTTGCGATAGAAAACGGGAATGTCTATCTAGTCTGGGCTGAGAAAAACAGTGGCACCAATAATGATACTGTGTTGCTCTTCAAAAGGATAAGTCAATCTTTCTTTGATAGAAATTTATAAGTTTCTTTTTTTATGAGTTTTTGAATTAATACAAGTATATTAGTAATGCAACAAAATATATCCTAAAATTACCTATCCATATAACTATTTAATTTCTGTATCTGATTTGTACATTTCTCTTTTAGGTAACTAAAATAAAATAGGATAAATTACAGTATTAACAGTTCTTACACCTACTTGCTAATCAATTATGGTCCCGAAAGAGTCGAGCTAGGTTCGTAGTTATATCCACCTGAAAGGCTGGTCGGTGGATTGGTAAAGTCAAGATAAAGAACTTGGTCTCCGGTATTGAAAGAGGTACCGGCAAATGCATTTGAGACTACTGTTGGAGTGGCCGGATTCATCAGTGAAAATACTGTAATCTAATCCCAAAAATAGTACGTCACCTGATATGAAATTTTATAGTCCGAGTTTCCTTGATACAAGTGAAATAGTGGCTCACCATATTATTTTGGAATAATTTTGTATATTGCTCCTTGACCGTATGATAGAGCATATAGATAATCATCAGGCCCAACTTCTAAATCAGTAATTCCGCTAAATCCCTCTGCAAATGTAACTTTCTCCAGTTCCTTGGGTGAATCGGCTATCCTGTCAGCAAGTGTTTCATTAAGTAGTAAGGATGTTCTATCATCGTTTAAATTAAAATGATAAATGTTTCCATTATTGACATCACCAACAAAAAGGGAATCCTTATATTTAATTCACATCTTATCTGAATTAAAAAATTTAATCGATGTAACACCAACTGTATCCTTCCAAATAAATTCTGGATCACTGTATTTTCCTTTTCCATTAAAATCTTCTAATCCATCTAGATTTGATGGGCCTTTCTGTGCCTTTCCACCTTTATGGTTCCAAATTCCCTGTATATCCTTCCAACCACTGTTAAATCCCGGTTTAACCAGATTTATTTCGTCTCCAAATTCAGGACCATTTTCTGTATCCCATAAATTTCCAGTTACAGGATCAAAATCTAATCCAAATCCATTACGTATCCCATAAGCATAGTATAGATTTAAAGGAAATTTGCTCCCCAAGGACCCTTGATCCAACAAGTTGCCATCATGGTCAAGTTTCAGTATGCCTCCTGTTCCAGCAGGTTCTTTACCATGCTCATAATTTTGAGTTCTGCTGTCCTCTGCCATAAGATCACCAATGATTATGAATATATTTTTATCAGGATCTGTAATCATTTTGCCACCATTATGTCCAGGGCCCGGTGTTGTTGGTAAGTCTAAAAGTAATACAGGGTTGATTAGTTTAGTGCCATCCTTTGTTAACTCGTACCTATACAGACGATTACCAATTGGTTCTGTTCCTGGAATACAATAATCTGCTTTTGGACAAATATCGTTTCCATCACGTTTGCTTTCAGTATAGTACAAGAAGACATAGGTGGTACCATTGTTCGACTTCGAGATTGCAATTCCTAAAAGCCCCCTTTCAATTTTGTTTGAAACATTTACGTCAAGCAAGGGTTCTCCTAATATCTGACCTTTCACAACTCTTTGAACTGTTCCATTGCGCTTCTCTAACACGAGGATATCTTCCGGACCAAGAAAGTCCATATCTGCTGGTGCTCGAAATCCTTTGACGACAGACTCTATCCTAAATTTATCATCATATCCGTTCTTTAGTCTAGGTTGGGAGGATGATGAAGGCGAAGAATCAGTTTTTTCATTGTCATTGTTTGATTTTACGATTGTAAAATGATCTTTTATTGTGCCATTATTTTCATAAAATTTTCCCTCTAACGTAGTCCCATTATGTAGAACATTAATATTGAGAAATCCAAACGCATTAAATTGAACAGCTGTATAAGGAGCAGCAGGTCGTGTGAAATTGTGGATATCTGGAGCTCCTGCCGTTCCAACTATTGTATATATCTGACCTTTAGGATTGGGATAATATGTGGTATTCTTGTCCATTATTAATGGCTTGAGTGAATCTTCAGAGTTAAATTTAATGGGATAGGTCCTTTGGTAGTTATGACTATGGGCCTGTATTACTAGATCAACTCCGTACTTTTCAAATAACGGATGATAGGTGTCTCTAAGTCCTGGTATCGAACCGATAACAGATGGAGATGTATATGCCAGTCTGTGGTAAAAAACTATAATCCAATTGATACCTGGATCAGATACGGTCTTTTGCAAATCAGCTTTCACAAAATTATATTGTTTGGAACCAGCTTCGTAAGGAACCTCAGCTGACATCGCAATAAAATGCACATTTTGATAGTTAAAAGAGTAAAATTGCCTGCTCATGTTAAAGTGATTCATATATTGCTGCAAACGTTCCGGTGAAGCGTAATATTTAGTTCTGGTTGTATAAGTTAAATGATCATGGTTTCCTAATACTATCTTCATTTTATTGTATATCGGATCTATCAGCTGCAGCCAGCATCCGGAATCTTTCCGATATGCGTAATCTCCCAACCCTAGAACCAATTCAGGATTTTTATCAATTATATTCTTTATCGTATTATTCGCATTAGCATTGCATCCCCAGTCACCGGCAGCAGCAAAATTAAAGTCCGCTAAACTCGAATTGTTAAGAGCATACACATAATCATGATCTCCTTTCGTTATAGTAAGGACAGCATGTAATACAAGTGTCAAAGTTAGTATAACCATAAGTGCCAGTGTTGTGGGAGACATCAGGCTATCAAATCTCATCCTAAATCTGGTTCTCTGCTATCTTACAATATGTTATATATATAATGCATATGGCTCGTGAATAGAAAATGAAATTAGAGGGGTGCCTAGTACTTGTAACCTATCTTTGGATAAAATCCAAATTATCTTGCTTTCTATGTAATAACCTCCAAATTATTACACCCATAATAGGAATTACCGATAGAACAATTAGATAAACTAAATTTACTATATAGATGCTTTCAGTGTTCTTGTCTATAATTTTGCCATTTTCTTGGATTGCATATTGAACACTGCTAAAATCTAATTTCAGTGGTTCCCTTGGTACTTGTGCAAAGTCAAATGCATTTAACATGTTATTTGCCTTTGCATCTCTTATAGAAAGCGGTGACAAACCATAATTATATTCTATGAATTTTAGAATTGACGTAACATCATAGAATGTGCTGTCCAAATAACCTTTCTTGGCAAATGGTGATATTATCAAAGTCGGAATCCTAAATCCGATTGCTTGACCATCTATTACCGGAGGAGCGACATGGTCGTACCATCCGCCAGATTCACGATATGTAATGATAAATGCTGAATCATTCCAGTGCTTGCTCTTCATAAGTGCTAGTACAAGTGAAGATGCAAATTCTTGTCCAGCAGAAACATCCCTAGGTGAACTCTCGTCAGAACTTGGTGCAACTATGTATGAGACGGTTGGAAAATCGTCATTTCTCAAATCGCGAAAATATTCAACTAGGTCAACAATATTGGAATTTAAAGTTTTATTATCTACGAATCTAGGTATTGCAGCGAGAAGATTAATGTACCGATTTTTTACATTCTCCTTGATATAGTTCAATGCAGGATCATAGTCCTCCACATAAACTCTCCATGAAAGTCCGCTCTCCTCAAGTTCATCAAATATGGTCCTATTTATGTTAATCAAACCAGGAAATGAAACGTTTTTTTGATATTCCTCAGACGTTCCTGTATAAAGATATTGGTGATTCATCAGTCCAGTATCCAAACTTGGAGTAAAAAAGTTGTCGGCAAGAACGAATTCCGACGCGAATTTCCAATAGTAACGCAGTTCCGTGTCATCATAATAACCCATAACAAGACTATTATCGTGTCCGTTTAAAACTTGGGCAGCTAGAAATCCATTCATTAGGCCATTATTATATGAAATCTGGTATCCCTTTGAACCATGATAGGGCATTTCTGTCTCGGTATTTTCAAGATGAAATGGTTTTAGATATTTGACGTTTTGTAAGTTAATGTTTACATCTTGATATGAAGAACCATTCAAGTAGATACCGTTTAATTGAAGTTGTCCGTATGTAGTAGCGTTAGCTGATTTATTTTCCCTATCCTCGTCAAAGGGTAAATAAACGAATTGCTCGTCAGAGTTAAAAGTATTGTTGTTATATCCATTTAATATCTCTGAATTCCTTAGTGTTTTATTCCAAATTCTTACTTCGTCTACAAAGCCAGTAAAAAAATTCTGTGGATGTAAGGAATTAGATCCTATTCTAATTGGTTGGATTCCAGTAGTATCAGGAGTTTCTCTAGTCTGCTTGCTTGCAATAAGTTTACCATCCATAAATAGCGTAAGGACAGAATTACCATCATAAGTAACGACCACGTGATGCCATTTACCATCATTGTATTTATCGCTTGAGCCAACAGTATGGTCTGTACCATTCTTACTTTCAAATCCAGCTATTATGTTCCCGTTTCTGTTCATCCATATTCCATAATTCATATTATATCCTTGGGAATCAAGGCCAATTCCTCCCTTATTTACTAAAAATCCATTAGTTGGTAAAGTCTCGTTTGTATTAAACCATGCCACTACGGTAAATTTTAAAAGGGGTGGAATAAAAGGATTTAAAGGAACTGTCAGATTCTTTGGAAAACCATTAGCGCCCGGATATGTTCCAAAGTAATTATCAAAACTTCTTTTGCCTTGGGATATGACTATTACATGATTTATGGGGGTTTTGGATCTGGTATCAGAATTAGATACTATTCCATAGGCTTCCATAGATGAATATTCAGCTAAGAGACATGAAAGAATAATGCAGACAGAAATACCAATAATTAAACTACAGCAAAAATTATCCATTGCATTATTAAGCATTTGTCATCACCCCATGACTACCCGTGAATTCTGTCCAAAGAATAAATGATTATTGCGGGTTTTGTCATATTTTTTCCATTATTTGCCAAAGTTTTATATTCTGTATGGATTGGTACCGCATTATATTTCGTTACCAGGTCGTTCAGCTCTTCTGCTTCTTCTTTGAGATATGTGGATCGTTCAGCACGGTATGATTCATAAACTAAATAATTGATCTGGCCGTTTAAAATATAGAGATCTGGATTTTCAATTTTAGTGTATGCTGGATTGTTATTTGAATGCAATGAAAAAACCTCATTATTAGCGTAATACTTTATGATATTTGCCATGGGAGTATCCATAGTTAATAATGTTGCATCAATAGGGATGTTATCCCTAATCCATATTGCGCCTTCCCTTGCATACGGTTCCCCTCCTGAACCTACATGATCAGAAAAAGGAATTCCAAACCAATAATTTAGTATCGGGCCTGAAGAAAGGAATATCAATGGAATAATTATAATTATAACGATGCTATAGTATGGTACCTTCTTCATCCAGTCACTAGACAAAAATGATGTTCCTAAGAGTGTAAAAGCCGGTATTAATGAAACCATAAAATGGAATCCTTTTATTGAGAGAAATTGGAAGATTAATAATGGAACAGCTATCCATATCAAAAGTAAAAATACCGCAGGCCTTCTTATATTCTTGGTCGTTAATGCAGAAACGATTGATACTATGCAAAGTACTGTCAGTGTGTACCCTAAGGCGTCTTTAGATATTAGTGTAAGGTAAAATGTATCTGGCTGATTTGCTTCTCTTCCTGTCTGCCATTGCCAGTAGGATAACAAAGCATCTTGCGCCTCTTCGAATATCAAAATGGGTATCCAATATGGGGATGATGCCAAGAGAAATGAGGAGACCACAATAACAAGACTCTTAAATGTGAGCCTCTTAATAAACAATAGACAAATTATGGAAGAAATTAAGGCAAAGATTCCAACTTCTTTTGACAAAAAGCTTAAACCTGATGAAGCCCCGACTAAGTATAACCAGTGAATACCTTTGGAATTCTTCATATAGCGTGCCAGAAAAAATAGGGTTAATGTAAAGAAAAAAGATAATGGAACATCTATTAATACCTCCCTTGAGACTATTATGTGATAAGGAATAATCGTAATAACTATAGCAGCCGCTATGGCAACCTTTCTGTCATACAACATTTTACCGATGAAGTAGGTGATGATGACTGTCATAATACCAAATATAGCTGGAACTGTCCTTGCTATAGTATCGCTTATTCCAAAATTAGCAAATAATATTGATATGATAAATTGTAAAAATAGAGGATGGGCCCTATAAATCGAGAAAAACTTGCTAAATTCCTCGTATCCTGCTAAAGTTGCTGCTTGACCACTGTATATAGCCTCATCATTATTAAATCCAATGTCGTCCAAACCCCATAGTCGTATAAACGATGCAGAAATGATTATAAGAATTAAAACCAAATATTCTGGTTTAGATAAATTAATATGCTGTTTGAGCACGTCTTGGAATGACAATTACTGTTGCTAGGTAAGACGCTCCGTAATAAAAAATTTTGTAGAAATATTTTTGACGCAAATGACAGTGCTGAAGGTAGTGTTCACCCTGTTACAACATGAGAAAGCGACTATTGAAAAATTACCGATGAATTTAACAAATGCTCTTCCAGAAGATTAGATAGAAGAAATGGTATGAGGAAAGATCTTTTTCATTTCTCGAGCATTCAACTAGGACCCGAAAGAGACAAGCTCGGATCATAGTGATATCCGGTTGCTGATGAACCAGAAAAGTCAAGATACAAGACTTGTTCTCCAGTATTAAACGAAGTACCTGCAAACGCGTCTGATACTTGCTGTGCAGTCAAGTCATCATTCCAGACCCGTACTTCATCTACCTCTCCTGTAAAGAAGTTTCCTGGTGGAGTAACCCTGGAATTAGCCCCCACCCTTACTGGCTTTGTTCCAGAAGTTTCAGGGGAAGCACCTGCTGTTGATTTGGTACCGACCTGTACTCCATCAATATATAATTTGATACTAGAGCCATCATTTGTTACCACAACATAGTGCCATTGATTATCATTATATGTATTGACAGAATTAACGAACTGGTCAGCTCCCGAGCTTGTTTCAAATCCTACCCTTATCAGCTCGCTACTTGTCATAGATATTTGATAGTTCTGGT
>Ga0184640_10000049_pt1 | contig 26118 bp, 23 predicted proteins | sample PLM31_200_b2_FD_133161 | JGI IMG/M metagenome (GOLD analysis project Ga0184640, IMG submission 133161) | Groundwater sediment microbial communities from an aquifer in East River, Colorado, USA - PLM3-1_200_b2 | ecosystem: Environmental > Terrestrial > Soil > Riparian zone | place: USA: East...
ATCGCCAGCCCCACAACACACACTGAAAAAAAGATAAATTCATGGGAAAAACATTCATACCTGTTGCCAACGTCTCCCTCGGCGAAGAGGAGGCGCACGCCGTTGCCGATGTGGTTCGCAGCGGCCGCCTGAGTACGGGTCCCAAGGTGGCCGAATTTGAGGCAGCCTTTTGTGAGTACACCGGGGCCAAGCACGCCATTGCATTGATCAACGGCACGGCGGCGCTGCACGTTGCCCTCGCGGCGCTGGATATCAAGCCCGGAGACGAGGTTATCGTGCCGTCGTTGACTTTCATCTCCACTGCCAATGCTGTGCTCTATCAGGGCGCAACCCCAGTGCTTTGCGAGTGCGACCCTCTCACGTACAACGTCACGGCCGATCATCTGCGGGCTTGCCTCACGGAGCAGACGCGGGCGATTATTCCAGTCGAAATGAACGGGATGCCGGTGAACTACGCCGAAATTCTGGACTTTGCGAAGGAAGCCGGACTGGCTGTGGTGATTGACAGCGCAGAGTCTTTAGGTGCGGCGTACAAGGGGCAGCGAATCGGTGCTATCGGTCCCATTCATATGTTTAGTTTCTTCCCCAACAAGATCATTACCACTGGGGAGGGGGGGATGATCACAACGGATGATGACGAGTTGGCTGCGCAAATGCGCGTTATTCTCAATCAGGGACAGGACTACCGCTACCATCATATACGGCTGGGTTATAACTACCGCATGACTGAACTGCAGGCGGCCGTTGGCGTCGAGCAGATGAAGCGAATCAATCATCGCATTTTGGAAAAAAATCGGATCGCCAGTTGTTATCAGGATGCCTTTTCCAAAATCCACGGCATTGAGGTGCCCTACGTGCCTGAGTATGTGACGCAGCACAGCTGGTACATGTACTCGGTACGGGTGGCGGCGAAAATCCGCGATGCGGTCGTTGAGCAGCTCAAAGAGCAAGGCATTGAAACGCGGCTCAGCTTTCCACCTGTTCACATGCAACCCTATATCCAACAATTGCTCGGCTACCAAGATGACCAGTTGCCGCTGACTAACCAGGCCTGGAACAGCAAGATCGATATCCCGGCATGGCCGGGGATCACTGAAAAGGATCTGAATACCGTAATTGAGGCACTCCAGTCGGCGGTTGCAAGTACCTCGTGAAAGGGGCTCTGGCGATGCAAGAAATTGGTATGCACGAGGAGATTATTTCCCCCTGGGTCACTCTGGTCGCGCGTACGGTGGCGTCGTCACCCGGGCGGAAGGAAGCTGTGTATCATTCGATCAAGCAATCCGACTACGTAGCGGTGCTTGCTGTCACAAAGGATGGAGAAATCCCTCTCGTACGGCAGTATCGCCCCGCCTGCGGCATGGTCACACTGGAATTGCCGAGTGGTCTGATGGAGGTAGGCGAAACCCCTGAGCAGTGCGCACGACGGGAGCTAGCAGAAGAGGTAGGGCTTGAAGCAGATGAGCCGCACCTGCGGCGCCTTGGCGTACTCAGACCGGATACGGGTCGTCTTGAAAATCGCTTGTGGTGTTTCTTCGCCTCGGAAGCCCGCCCCATCCGGGGATGGCAGCGCGAGGCGGCAGTTGAACCGCAGCTGGTCAGTCGTGAGCAACTCATGCAGGCGATCGCAGAGGGTCGATTCGATCACGCCTTGCACATTGCTGTTCTGGGCCTTGCGGTGTTCGGTGGATCTTTCAAAGTGCAGGTTTGAGCAAGAGGACCACGATGTCTGATTTGGCGATTCGAAAGATAATTGCCACAGAGGCGCAAATTCAGCAGCGGGTCCGTGCTCTTACAGAACAGATTAGCGCTGACTACCAGGGAAAAGAACTTGAGGTAATTTGTCTTATCAACGGTGCCAGCGTGTTCTGCGCTGATCTGGTGCGGCACCTCAAAGTGCCCGCCCGACTTCACCACATGGCCTTCACCAGCTACCCACAAGGAAACACAAGCGGTGAGGTGCGTGTCACCTTGGACATCACCGAGCCTCTTCATAACCGGCATGTGTTGGTGGTGGAAGGCATTGTGATCAGCGGTCGTACGCCCAAGTATGTGTTGGATACACTTACGTTGCGACAGCCCGCTAGCTTGGCCATGTGTGCTCTCGGTCTGAAGCCCGCGCAATTGTCTGTGGAGTTACCCCTTAAATACGTTGCCTTCGAATTGGGGGCCGGAATTGCCGTGGGCTATGGTGTGGGGTGGGGGCTAGAGAAAACATTGCCTTATCTGGTGGAAATGTAACTCATGGATACCAGCAACCTGAATTGCAAGGGACTGCGCGTTCTGCTCAGAGCCCCCTACCCGCCACCCTACGGGGGCATTGCCAGCCTTATTGTTTCGCTGCTTCCCGGCCTGAGGGACCACGGGGCAGAGGAAGTCGTCGTCCTGGACTACGGAACCAGGAACGTGGTTGAAACGATCGAGGGCGCCAGGATCTATCGCTACGAGATCAAGTCTCAGGTCTGGCGAATGCTGCTTCCACAGAATTGGTCAACGTTCTTTCTGGTCCTGTCTACTTTTAAGGGCGCTCGGTTGCAACTTAGACGTCTGATTTCGGAAACGCTAAAAACCATCCTTGCGAATCAGATCGCCACGCGACACCGCTGCAATGTCGTAAGCTTCTATCAGACGGACATGGCTCTGGAGTTGCTGGCCTGTAGAAGAATGTGGGGCCCGTCTCGGGGAATTGCATTGACGGTATTCGGCGAGATCTATGACAACCCGGAGTTCATCAAAGCACGACCGGAATTGTTTAGGCGGCTCATCGAGAGCCCGGCGGCAGTCATGTCGTCCAGCGAGCATTGTGCGCGGTCTTTTGAGTCTATCGGAGTCGACCGCTCAATAGAGGTCGTCTACATTGGCGTGGACTTGGAGCGGTTTGCCGATGACGGTGCCCTCAGACAGCGATATCGAGGTCAGTTGCAGTTGACGGGAGACACCAAACTCCTGCTTTTTGTGGGTCGCTTCAATATGGAAATGGGCTTGGATAGCCTTATTGCCCTGGCTCCTTCACTTATTCGCAGAAACAATCAGTTGAAGCTCATATTGGCCGGTGCCAAGGGCCCGCTTTGTGATTTGGCGCTGGAATGCCAGAAGAATCACCCGGACCATGTGATAGTCATGAATGACGTGCCGTTTGATTTGCTGCCATTCCTGTATGCGGCCTCCGACGTCGTGCTCGCGCCATCCCGGGATCAGCACGCATGCATGGGCGTGGCTATCAAGGAGGCCATGGCGGCTTCGCGCCCGGTGATCGGCAGTGATTCGGGCGGGATTCCGGAAGCTATCGTCCACGATGAGACGGGGCTGATTGTTCCGCTCGATAGGGAAGGGGATATAGACCGGGAACGATATGAGGAAGCAATACTGTCTCTGGTCAGCGACAGACAGAGATGCCTAACAATGGGGCGCAGCGCGAGACTCAGGGCGGAAGAACTGTTTTCAGAGGACACCACAGTAAGACGTACGGCAGAGATCTTCATAAGTTCTATGCCCAGTGCGTAACAGATTTATTTCGTTTTACGTCGCGTCCATTAGGAAGAAACATGTTTTTTGTCACTTCCAAAATATTCTGGTGGTTGCTCGCGCCGCTCCAGGCGCTAATTCTGCTGCAGACAATCGGCTTGTTCTGCCTGTGGAGCAATCGCCCGCGGCTAGGACGATGGCTGATCGCCGCTAGCACCGCCGCAATGGTGGGGGTCACATTCTTGCCCGTTCCGGAAATGGTTCTGCGGCCCTTGGAACAGTGGATTCCGCCTCCATCGCGCTTACCGGATGAAATTGACGGTATCGTACTGCTGGGCGGTGCCCAGGAAGCGGCGCTGACTGAGGCATACGGCAAGGCCACGTTGAACGCGGGTGCAGACACGATGACCAGCTTCGTTGCCCTTGCGCGGCGGTTCCCGCACGCGAAGTTGATATTCGCCGGGGGTTCTGGCGAATTGAGTCCCGGAGCGACAACGGAAGCCGACGTGGTCAGGCTTTTTTTCCGAGAGCAAGGCGTCGATCCATCGAGACTGATTGTAGAAAACCAGTCCAGGAATACGCATGAAAACGCAGTATTTGCCCGGGAGATCGCCAAGCCAAAGCCCGGGGAAACCTGGCTGCTGATTGCCCAGGCGTATCACATGCCCCGCGCAATCGGTGTGTTTCGAAAATTGGGTTGGGACGTGATTCCCTATCCAGTGGCGTATCGGGTCCTTCCGACCGGGTGGCAAATCTTCCCCTACGCAGTACGGCAGTTTGGCAAACTGGATTCCGCCCTTCATGAGTGGATCGGTCTGGCGATCTACCGCTTGACTGATCGCATCTGAGATTCGCTGGTCGCGAACGAAAGTTCTACGCCCAGTGCATAACCGATTTGTTTCGTTTTACTTCGCATCCATTGGCCTGCGAGAGGTATTTGTCCTCCTCGGTGCAGTGCTGCCGACCTCATTTGGCCTAGCTCAAAACCAACGTAATAAGCTTCATCAAGCGGTTCGCGATCATTTTGTCGATTCGGAGTGCTTTTCATTCACCAGTGCTCGCGGCGCCCTTGCCGCATGCCTGAGGGCGGCCGGCGTTGGACCGGGTGATGAGGTATTGCTGTCATCCTTCACGTGTCTGGCAGTGCCCACTGCCGTACTTGCAGTAGGCGCAAGACCGACCTATTGCGACATCGATCCTCGAACGCTGAATGTCACTCCCGAGGCGGTGGTTGCAGCCATGACCCCGAAGACTCGTGCCGTCGTTGTCCAACACACGCTGGGGAGCGTCGCAGATGTGCGGGAGATTGCTCTTCGGGCTCACTCGCGTGGCATTCTCGTGGTTGAGGATTGTGCGTTGGCTATTGGCACGAGGAAAGAAGGCCTGGAGGTCGGGAGTTCCGGGGATGCAGCCATATTCTCGATGGAACTCTCTAAGACAATTTCCTCCGGCTGGGGGGGTGTATTGCTCGTCAATGATGACAGGCTGGCCTCACGGATATCCGAACAGTACATCGCCCTGGAGCAGTTACCTCCTGCGCGCATCCTGCGCATGGCGATTCAGGCGGCGATTTGCGGCGTTTGTTATGAGCCTCGAATTTATTGGCTCGGGAAATATGCAATTGCCGTTGCCTTCAAGTTGGGATTATTTGGTCTATCGACGCCGCCGGAGGAATCTATCGGTGATGTGGCAACCGACTTTATTGCCAAACTTGGAGCGCCACAAGCGGCGCTTGGAGCTTATCAATGGAAAAGGCTCAAAAGTATCGCCCAATCCTGCGAAGAAAATGGGACCCGGATTCGGGGCGTCTTAAAGAGACTGGGATATGTACCTCTCGGTGACTTCAGCCCGAACCTTTTTTCTGTCAGTCCACGCGTATCATTCCTGGTCGCCGATCGGCCAGCCATCGTGGAATGGTTTCGCGTGAGAGGTATAGAGTTAGGTTCCTGGTTTGATGGTCCGCTTTCTCCTTTTCCCGAAGCGACAGTATTCAACTATCACAGGCAAACCTTTCCTAAAGCCTCATTTGTTGCTGAACATATCGTAAATATTCCTTGTCATGGCCGCCTAAACATGTCGGATCTCGAGAACATAGAGACCGTGTTGAGTGAATACTCGGCGGCTCATCCTGAAGATTTCAACATTCAGAAAACGTTGCAGGAATTGTGAGCGTTGCCCGTTCTGGTGACCGAATGAGTAAGACGTCATGTGCGGAATTGTAGGAACGCTTTCCTTCGACAGCTCACGCTTTGCCGTGACTCAGTCATATATCGTGGGCATGCGTGACACCATGATCCATCGCGGACCCGATGGGGCCGGCGTATGGATATCGCCTGACGAAAAGATAGGATTGGGCCACCGTCGCCTTTCTATCATTGATTTGTCCGCGAAGGCCAATCAACCTATGTGCAATGAGGACGGCTCGATCTGGGTCGTCTTCAACGGTGAAATTTACAATCACGCCGAGATCCGCCGGGAACTCGAGCGCATGGGAGGGCATACTTGGAAGACGGACCACTCGGATACAGAGGTGATCCTGCATGCTTTCGAACAATGGGGAATCGACTGTATCGAGCGCTTTCGCGGAATGTTTGCGATCGCGTTATGGGACAGCCGCAAGCGGGAACTCTGGCTGATACGCGACCGTATCGGTGTCAAGCCGCTGTACTACAGTATTCATCATGGTCGAATTGTATTTGCTTCGGAAATTAAGGCGCTGCTCAAAGATCCCGAGCAAGAGCGGAGAATTAACGAAGAAGGGTTTTTCGATTTTCTGTCGTTTCTTACGGTGCCGGCGCCGGACACGCTATTCGGCGGCATCCACAAGCTCCCTGGTGGTACCTGGCTCCGCCTGCAGGCAGATGGTCGTATGGACGAGCACAGATACTGGGATGTCTGGGACCACGCGCAGCCTCTGATCGGCATATCTGAAAATGAGATTGCCGAGCGGTTGCTGGAAGAACTCAGAACCGCGGTCAAATTGCGCAAAGTGAGCGATGTGCCGGTGGGGGTGTTTCTTTCAGGCGGCATCGACTCCAGTACCAACACCGCGCTATTTTCGGAAGGCGAGACGGGGCAGGTGAAGACCTTCTCGATTGGCTATGACGGGCACTATGACAGTTACCAGAATGAGCTTCATTATGCGCGGCTGGTGGCCGATCGTTTCGGCACGGAGCATCACGAAAAACTGCTGACCATGGAGGATCTCATTGCTTTCCTCCCGGAGATGGTCAAATTACAGGACGAGCCGATTGCGGATCCGGTGTGCGTGCCTGTCTACTACGTTTCCAAGCTTGCACGAGAGAACGGCGTAATTGTCTGCCAGGTTGGGGAGGGTGCGGATGAATTGTTTTGGGGTTACCCGAGTTGGAAGAAGCAACTTGCGCTTCAGAACTACGATGAGTGGCGGGTGCCGCGCGTTCTAAAGCGCGCTGGTTTGAAGATGCTTGCTCTTGCCGGCCAGGATCGCGGGTTTCCTTACGAATGGCTGCGACGTGGCAGCCTGGGCCAGCCCATCTTCTGGGGAGGAGCTGAAGCCTATACGCAGGTTCAAAAAGAGCATCTGCTTTCGCCACGGCTTAGAAAGCGCTTTGACGGAGGGACCTCATGGGAAGCGCTCGTCCCCATTCGAGACCGTTTTGAAGAAAAGGCCTGGGACCGGTCTCATCTCAATTGGATGACCTACGTGGATTTGAATCTGCGCCTCCCAGAGTTGTTGCTGATGAGGGTAGACAAGATGTGTATGGGTGTCTCCCTGGAAGGCCGTGTGCCGTTTCTGGACCACAAGTTTGTCGAGTTGGCAATGAGCATTCCGGCCGAGGTCAAGACGCGAAACGGTAACCTCAAGCATATTCTCAAAAAAGCGGTCCACGGCCTTATTCCGGATCAGATCATCGATCGAAAGAAGCAAGGTTTTGGGGTGCCGGTTCAGGAGTGGTTCTTTGATCGGATGGGCGATGTTGCCACCGGGAAAATAAAGAGGTTTTGCCAAGAAACCGATCTCCTGGAGTGGACTCGGGTGGAGCAGTTGTTGTTGAGTAAAAAGCGCGCCTCTACGTGGCCCCTTTTTAACGCCGCCCTGTGGTGGGAGACATTCATAGCGGATGAAATGCGGAATTGAGTACATCGAACGTACCGATGTGATTCTCAGGAAAACCCGGCGGCGGATTCGCCGTTTGATCCAGAGAACGGCGCACCGATTTGCCGATGCATTGCATCCGAGCTATGGTCGAACGGATCTCTGTGAAGGGATGGCACGATTGATCCCTTCGGGCCTTCGCTTTCAGCTTACCGAAGCAGATCTCGCTGCTGCTCGGCATTTTCTAAGCCATCGCTTTGACTTGCTTGGCTCCGGCTGGACCCAAGTCAAGTACGGTATGAGTTGTCGGGGATTTGAGGACATACGGTTCGATGCCCAACCTGCTGTCAAGGTCGACGCCCGGGGACGCTGGATCGAGCGACATATTGCGAGACCCAACAGAAAACGAGCCCGGAAAATTGGGGCGCTGATCGCGCCGGGGTATGAGCCCATTGACTGGCAGCTCGACTTCAAGTCCGGTTTTCGATGGTCGGGACAGACTTGGTACCGAGACATACGCTATGGTTCCGCCGAGGGCGTCGATGTCAAAGTGCCCTGGGAACTATCGCGCATGCAGCATTTACCGGAACTTGCCTTGGCCTATTCGGTGACGAGAGCCACGGGCTATGTAACGGAGTTCAGAAATCAGGTGCTGGACTGGATCGCGATGAACCCCCCGCGTTTCGGCGTGAATTGGGCCTGCACGATGGATGTGGGGATTCGCATTGCCAACTGGCTGGTGGCATTCGATCTGTTTCGGGCATCGGGTGCAACGTTTGATGGGCCTTTCGAGGCGATCGTTGAATCCGCAGTGCACGATCACGCCAGGCATATTGCCCAAAATCTGGAATGGTCGGAAACGCGGCGCGCCAATCACTATCTTGCGAATATCGCAGGCTTGCTCATGTCGGCAGCTTATCTTCCTGCCGGTGATGAAACCGACGCCTGGCTGTTGTTCGCCATTCAGGAACTGATAGTTGAAACCGAACGACAGTTCCTGCCGGACGGAGGGCATTTCGAGGCATCCACGAGTTACCATCGGCTGTGCGGCGAAATGGTTGCGGTTTGCGCCGTTTTCCTTCAGGCCATTCCGAAAGCGCGCGTTGGGGGTTTGCGGCAGACCCGTCCACGCCGAATGCCCTATGCGCCAGGTTTGCGGGCGGAGACAGCGGAGAAGGTGGCAAGTACCTATGAATTCACCGGATCGGTGCTGCCGAAGTCTGTCTACGAAAAATTGACTCGCGCCGTCCAATTTACCCGCGACCTTACAAAGCCGGATGGCACCGTGCCTCAGATTGGGGACAATGATAGCGGGCGATTCCTCAGGCTGGGTGGTTGGAGCATTGCGGCCTCGGTGACCCAATGCACTTCCAGATATGCCAATCTTGCCGGCTATTCAGAAATGCAACCTGGGCAAAAGTGTCCCCTGCAGAACCATCTTGATCATAGCCAGTGGCTGGCGTGGGCATCGGCGGCTCTTCGGCGACCTGACTTGATCGACCCGCCATCGGCGATGACTGTGATCCCCCTGGAACTGGCGGCTGCCCTCGCTGGAAAAACTCCCTCTTTGGGCTTGCCTGCGAGCGCCGCTGACGGCTGCATGGGTGACGATGGTGCTCGCTGGCGCACACTTGTGGCCGATCTGCTGGATCAACCCACGAGCCACCGACGGGAAGGATCCTACCGGCCTTCATCGGAGGGCGACTTATTCGGCGACGCTCATTTTGTCAGTTATCCGGAATTCGGGGTCTATATCGTGCGGTCCAGTCGCATCCATCTCGTGATTCGTTGCGGCCCTTTCAATCATGATGGCCGCGGAACGCACGCCCACGAAGATCAGTTGTCGGTTGAACTCACGGTCGACGGTTACGCCATCACCCTTGACCCCGGCTCGTTTATCTATACACCGTCGAAAGATTGGCGATTCAAATACCGGTCTGCAATGGCCCATGTGGCACCGGCCGTTCGGGATAATTCTGTCGTGTCGGTCAGTCGAAGCATGTTTTCTCTGCGCGACGCCGCCGAATCGAAGTGCTTGCACTTCGGTGCGTCGGGGTTTGCGGGCAGGACGAACGTCCCCGGCGGTCACGTCGTCAGGCTTGTGTCCTTCGAATCGGATCGCGTCAATCTCCAAGATTTCTACATGCTCACCCCTCCCTATGAGCCGGCCTCACTAGAGGTCTGGACGCCTGCGGAACCTGTCCCCGATTCAGAAGGCTACGGAATCCGCTGCAGATGAAACGGCAAGAACTTCTTATGGCGGTTTACAACCCGATCGAGATGGATGGCCGGGTAAAACGTGCCGCCGCGGCCTTGGCCGCTGAATATCGTGTCACGCTGTTTTGCCCGGCAGGGCCGGGTCAGTATCGGAGCGATCTCTACGAAATACGCCGGATTCGAAAACCGGCTGGATTCGGCAGAATCTCGGTCTTATTGTATTTTTGGTGGAAGCTGCTGCTGCTGACGCTTCGACTCCGCCCGGCGATTGTCTATGCGCATGATTTCTTTCTGCCGTTTCCGGGATGGATTTGCAGCAGGCTCGTTGGCGCCACTTTTGTCTATGATGCGCATGAGCTGTTTCTCCCGGAAGGGGGTGAACGTCTTTCGCTTCGATCCTGGTTTTTCTACCGATTGGAGCGCGCCGTGATCGGCCGGGCGGACCTGGTGATCGCCGCGAATGCAGAGCGCGCAGGGGTGATGCAGGCGCACTTTCGTCTGCCCCAGCGTCCTACCCCGATTGGCAATATTCCTCCCATGCCGGTGTCTTTGCTCGCGCCCGCAGAGCTTGCGACGCTTTATCCCGCACTCTCCAGAACAGGCCCGCTATCCGTACATGTGCTGTACATGGGTGATGTCGCCTTTGAACGAGGCCTGCCGGTTCTAATAGATTCGATAAGACATCTTCCCGAGCATTTCAAACTTGTCTTCATCGGTGCGGGCCCCGATCTTCCCGCGCTTCATGTGCTTGCAGAAGAAGCTTCGCCAGACCGGATTCGTGTCATCGGTCCCGTGCCCCATGAGCATATCCATGACGTCACCCGCACTTGTGATATCGGATTTGTTTCCTATTCCCCGCGGGGTTTGAACAATATCTTGTGCGCGCCCAACAAGGTCTTTGAATATGCCCAAGCGGGGTTGCCGATGGTGGCGACCTGCCAGCCGCCAATCGCCCGCATGTTCAGCGAGCATCGGATTGGAGAATTGGTGGGCTGCAATGCACTTGTTCGACCCCAGGAGATAGCTTCTGCCTTGTCGAAAATCGCCCAAAGGCTGAAAAAATATCAGGCAGCCCTAGTCGCCTTTCTTGAGGCCTACACGTGGCAAAACGAGGCAGATCGACTGGCTGCCAAGCTCAGGTCGGTGGTTGAAAAATGAAGAGCGCCTCCGCTGTCCTCGGTGCCGCCTCTCGCGAATTACCCTTAAGGCTCGCCGTTGCAAAATGGGTCGGCTATTTTGCCCTGATCGATCTCCTTTTTCTCCCTTATTTTCAGGGCATCATCATTCCTTATGGTCTTCCGGTGTTGCTGCTGGTCGGAGCAATAGTCGGTCTCAAAATCGAACAAGACAGATATCTCTTTGCTTTTCTCTTCCTATCTCTGGCAGTAGTTGCGAGCTTTGTTCTATCGGTATTTCTGTTGAATTCAGATACGTGGATGGTTGAAAACTTCAAGCGTGTAATTCAGATGTTGAGTTCTTTCCTGTATTTCTTCTATTTTCGATGGATCGCGAAAAAGGCTGAGCTCGATATCACGCCCATCATTGTCGTTTTTGCGTTCTGGTTTGTCGGGCTGGGCGTGTCGTTCGTAATATCACCCGTCGAGACCGGTGAGCTTATTAGATCGATATACGGTCGCCTGGCCACGGACGAAGATACCTTGGCGGAGCATCTCAGGTTTGCCTATGTTTTTACGGATCCGAATACGGGCGCCTACTTCTTCTTGATTGCCGCATCTTTCATATTGGTAAGCTCCAACCTGTCGACGCAGCGATTGATTGCATTGTTTTTTCTTCTGGCGACAGGAACCTTGTTTACCCAAAGCAGAGGAGCCCTGATTGCCTTAGTGTTGGTTTTCCTGGTTACGCTGATTCGGCCAGGCGGAGAGACGAGGCTTCCCCGGCTTAGAAGCATTGTTGTCTTTGCCGTGGTTCTTGCAGCTGCTCTGGTACCCGTTTATCAATCCTTCTCTGACTTGCTTGAAGAATATAGAGCACTGAGTTTATCTTTTTTGCGTCTATTCGAAAGTCAAGAGTCCTACGTTAGAGGCGGAAATCGGTTTGAGATTTGGTGGGGAGTTGTAAATAATTTGCTGCCGTTGCCGTTGGGGAGGGGTTATTCCTTGTCAATTGGTGGGGCTCTGTATGCCCCCCACTCTGATTTCTTGAGGATGTTTTACTCCTACGGTTTCTTGGCGCTGATCCCGATGCTTTATTTCCTGTTTGGGCGTTTTCTCGCCTGGCCCCCCTTGATCATTCCCTCCCTAATGGCATTTTTGACCAACACCCTCATCGACGAGCAGAAACTGTTTTCCCTGTTTCTGGTTCTGCTTGCGATCTTGGTGGCCAAGAGGGGGACAGGATGTGTGCGCGGCGGGATCAGGAGATTCAGACAGGGTGAAGCAAAGCGGCCATGAGATCCAAGCCGATCATTTTGTGCTTCGTGAGGTTCTATCTCCCGGGCTATAAATCCGGCGGCCCCGTTCGAACGATCGCCAACATGGTCAGTCGCCTGGGTGACGACTTTGATTTCCGGATTGTCACTTCGGACCGGGATATGCTGGATGATGCCCCTTATGCCGATGTGGCTCCCGATGCTTGGAGCCCGAGGGGCAAGGCGAGCGTGTACTATGTCTCGCCAGGAAAGCGGTCTGTGTCGGCGTTGGCAAAGCTGATTGCCGACACACCCTGCGATCTGCTCTACCTCAACAGTTTTTTCGATCCGGTCTTTACCCTGCGCCCACTCCTGGCGCGCCTGCTTGGGTGGGCGCCCCGCAAACCCTTGCTGATCGCGCCGCGTGGTGAATTTTCCGAAGGCGCACTCGCGATAAAGCGTTGGAAGAAAATTTTGTATGCCCGGGCAGCGTGCGCTGCCGGGCTATTTCGCGATGTAATCTGGCATGCATCTACCGATTGCGAGGCCGATGACATACGGCGTGTGTTGGGGCCCGATGACCCACACCTGATTGATGTCAAGATCGCTGCCGATCTGACACCTAAGATCGATGTTTCGTCACTCGAAGCTCAGACGTGCGCTCATCGGGAACGTAACGCTCCGTTGCGCGTTGTTTTCCTTTCCCGGATTTCACGCAAAAAGAATCTCGATTTTGCGCTGAGGGTGATGGCGTGCGTGTCTGCGCCGATTGAATTCAGTATTATCGGTCCAGTGGAGGACAGTAGGTATTGGGAGGAGTGTCAAGCGCTGATAGATGGTTTGCCAAGCCATATCAAAGTGAATGCATTGGGTTCTGTGGAGCATTCGCGTGTGCACGACATCATGAGGGCGCACGATCTGGTTTTTTTGCCGACTCGGGGGGAGAACTTTGGTCATGTCATTGCAGAGGCGCTGGCCGCTGGTACCCCGGCGTTGCTGGCTGATACAACGCCTTGGCGCGGATTGGAGCGGGCCGGTGTCGGTTGGGATTTGCCGTTAACGAACGAGCACGCCTTCTCGGATGCCATCGAGACAGCGGCGGCGAAGGATGGCAAGGATTACGCGGCGTGGCGGCAGCGGGTGCGTTGCTATGCCGATGAAAAACTATCTGATCCTGCAGTACTGGTTGCAAACCGGGAGCTGTTCCTTCAGGCGGCTGTGTCGAGGTAGAAGCATGAAGATCCTGATTATCGGTGGCGACGGCATGCTCGGCCACCAGCTGCTGCGCCAATGGGACGCGCGACACGAAGTTTACGTCACTCTGCACAAAGGCCCTCCGGCATTTTCCGCATCCGGCCTGTTCCGACCGGAACGCACGATCCCGAACGTTGAAGTTTGTTCGATCGAAAGTGTTCTTTCGTGCGCGGAAAACCTCAAGCCCGATGTAATCGTCAATGCCGCTGGGCTTGTCAAACAAAGGCTCACGGTAAAAGACACCCTGCCGAACTTGGAGATCAACGCGCTGTTTCCGCACCGTCTTGCGACCGTGGCACAAACCGTCGGTGCGCGCGTGGTCCACTTCAGTACGGACTGTGTGTTCTCCGGTCGCAAAGGTCGCTACACCGAGGAGGACATCCCCGATCCGGAGGACCTCTATGGCCGTACCAAATTGCTTGGGGAGCTTCATTACTCGAACTGTATTACACTTCGCACTTCGATCGTAGGCCGGGAATTGTTCCGAAAGACGGGGCTTCTGGAGTGGTTCCTTGCCCAACGCGGTTCTGTTCGGGGTTTCAGGCAAGCTATCTACACCGGATTCACGACTATTGAACTCGCTCGAATTGTCGAGCAAATTCTCATTCATCACTCGAATGCAAGCGGTATCTGGCATGTATCAAGCGACTCTATTAGCAAACACGGTCTCCTGGGTCTCTTCCGCAAACACTTCAATCTCGACACGAAGATCGTTCCGGACGACACATTTGTTTGCGATCGGAGCTTGGTTTCGAACCGTTTTCGATCGGCTTTCGGTTACGCGCCTCCAGCTTGGGACGACATGGTTGCAGAACTAGCACAGGACGACGAGTTTTACCGATGATGTTCGACGGCAAACGCATTCTTGTGACGGGCGGTACCGGGTCCATGGGCAAGACCCTTGTCCGCCGCGTTCTCACCGGGTCGTTGGGCACTCCCCGCAAAGTCATCGTGTTCTCGCGGGACGAAGGCAAGCAGCACGATATGCGCGTGAGCTATACGTCTGGCCCCGCCGCCAGCACCGACGAGATCATCTACCGCAACTTCCAGAACGTTCTTGAGTTCCGCATAGGGGATGTTCGCTCCTACGCGGATGTCTGCTCCGCGGTTCGCGACGCCGATATTGTCGTTAACGCCGCAGCCTTGAAGCAGGTTCCAGCGTGCGAATATTTCCCGGGTCAGGCAATCCTCACCAACTGCATTGGCGCGATGAACATCGTGCGCGCAATCCAGGAACATTCATTTGCCGTAGAGTCAGTCATCGCGATCAGCACCGATAAGGCCTGCAAACCGGTCAACGTGATGGGCATGACGAAGGCCCTCCAGGAGCGCGTCTTAGTGTCCGCGAACGTCCTGAATCCGAAGACCCGGTTCATCTGCGTACGGTACGGGAACGTCCTTGCGTCGCGCGGTTCGGTGATTCCTCTGTTTTACGAGCAGATACGGGCCGGCGGCCCGGTCACCATTACTGATGAGCGCATGACGCGCTTCCTGCTGAGCCTGGAGGACGCGGTTGATACGGTCATTGAAGCGCTGCGCTCGGCTATCCCAGGCGAAACCTATGTTCCCATGGTACCAGGCGCGCGAGTGATACACCTCGCTCGCGCCTTGATCGGAGAGCGCCCCATAGCACTTAAGGTTTCCGGTGTGCGTCCCGGAGAGAAGTTTGATGAGATTCTGATTTCCGAGGAAGAGATCAACCACACAATCAGGCGGGGGAGCTACTACGTCGTTCGACCGATGCTACCCGAGCTTCAAAACGGGGAAGATCGCCTTCCGCGTGCCCTGACGAAGGAATTCTGCTCCAGCGATTCTGTTTTGGACTATAACGGAACCGTAGCACTGCTGCGTCGACACCGGCTGATGCTGGAGGATGCTGACGGCGTCCGGGCATCGGAGCTGCTGCGCTGAGACGGTAAGTGAAAGTCGTAACCCTCGTCGGCACCAGGCCGGAACTCATCAAGCTTTCTTTGACGATCGCCGAACTTGATCGCCAGGTTGACCATAGGCTCGTTCATTCCGGTCAGAACTATGATTTCGAACTTAACCAGGTGTTCTTCGAGGAGTTGGGTATCCGTAAGCCCGACCACTTTCTTGACGCGAGCGGTGGCAGTGCCGCGCGCACGATCGCAAAGGTCATCGAGCTCTTTGACGAGGTCCTCGCCGCAGAGTGCCCCGACGCAGTATTGGTGCTCGGCGACACCAATTCCTGCCTCGGCGTGATTGGCGCGAAGCGGCGGCGTATACCAATTTTCCACATGGAGGCGGGAAATCGCTGTTTTGATATGCGCGTTCCGGAGGAGATCAACAGAAAGATTGTGGATCATCTCAGTGATATTAATCTCACGTACACCGAACACGCGCGCCGCTACCTGCTCGCAGAAGGCGTCCGTCCTGACACCATCATCAAGATTGGATCTCCCATGCGGGAGATACTCCAGCGCTTCGATGATCGAATCAAAGCCTCTGACATCAAAGATCGCCTCGGTCTGGTGCGAGATGGCTATTTCCTGGTGAGCGCTCATCGAGAGGAGAACGTCGACGATCCCGGCCGCCTGAAGAAGCTGCTTGATGCGCTGATGGCGCTCATAGACGCGCACAACCTCCCGGTGCTGTTCTCCGCGCATCCGAGGACGCGCGACCGCCTCGACGCGCTGCCGGGGACTTGGAAGCACGAGCGCCTCCGCATTGCAAAACCTCTCGGGTTCTTTGACTATGTCGCATTGCAGCGGGATGCCTTCTGCGTCGTCTCGGATAGCGGCACTTTGACTGAAGAGTCTGGAATACTTGGCTTTCCCGCAGTGATGGTCCGGGATGCCCACGAGCGCCCGGAAGGCATGGATGAGGGGACCGTCGTGATGTGCGGTCTGCGTACCGAGCGTGTGCTGGACGCCGTTCGCCTGGTACGTTCTCAACGAGGGAACCGGTTCCAGACGCCTCGCGATTACGATGCGGACAATGTCTCGGCGAAGGTGGTTCGTATCATTCTGAGTTATACGGACTACGTGAACCGCACGGTTTGGTACAAGCTATAACGGGGGCAAGTTGCGCTTGCTACTCGTTGCGGATGTGTTTCCGCCGACGCGCACCGCTGGTGCCGTCCAGATGCACGACCTCGCCGTTATCCTGGCCAGGCTGGGACACAAGTGCACCGTCCTGACGCCGGATGACCACATCATCGAGCCATTCGTGCTCGAGTGTAGAGGAGGATTCTCACTCCTCAAGATCCGCTCGGCACCACTGAAACGGATCAATCTGGTTCGTCGAGCCGTCAACGAGATGCTGCTTTCAGCACGGATGTGGAGCGGTTATCGAGCCTCGCCGGCCGCTTCCGAGCCTTGTGATGGCGTGATCTTCTACTCGCCCAGCATTTTTTTCGGGCGGTTTGTCGCAAAACTGAAATCGCTGTACCGCTGCCCGGCGTACCTGATTCTCAGGGACGTCTTCCCAGATTGGGCTGCCGACCTGGGGGTCATGAGAAAAGGTCCGCACTATTGGCTATTCAAAGCTTACGCGCGTTACCAGTACGCAGTAGCTGACAGGATCGGCGTAGAGTCTCCGTCGAACCGCAAGTATTTTGATCCAGCCGACCGTCGAGTAGAAGTCCTAAACAATTGGATCGACGTCGACACCGGTCCCGTTCCAGACTTCCCCTTGCCCGACGAATTGCACGGGCGTCAAATACTGGTGTACGCGGGAAACATGGGCGTCGCGCAAGACATGGACAATCTGCTTCGACTCTCTCAACATCTCGCGGACCGTGACCAGGTCAGATTCCTATTGGTGGGGTCAGGGAGCGAACGGCCGCGTCTGGAAGCGCAAGCGGAACGCCTTCGGCTTGGCAACGTTGTGTTTCACCCCGAGATTGAGCCGCATCAGCTGCGAGGATTGCTGAGGTGTTGCCACATAGGCTTGATTTCGCTCGATCGGCGACTTCGCTCCCACAACATTCCGGGAAAGTTGCTTTCCTACCTTGAGGCAGGGTTGCCGGTCTTGGCAAGCGTTAACCCGGGCAATGACATCAAAACCATCGTCGAACGCGCAGGTGCCGGAATGGTCTTTTGGAACGGCGACGACGAAGCGCTAGCGAACGCCGTGAATCGGATGCTGGACGAAGGCAATGAGCGCGCCCACATGGCCTCCGCCGCACGTAGACTTTGTCGGAGCCAATTCTCTTCAAGAGCCGCAGCGGAGCAGATCATCAGGTGCTTTGGATGACCCACCACCAACCGTGGTCCCGCGTCTTGATTCGGTTCATCGCTAAGAACTTAACGGCACCCATTCTCGGATTGGCCTTGATAGAGCGGGGCTCTGTGCAACAAATGGAGAATGAGGAAGCCATGAAATCAGCCGCGCTCGCGTGATCCTTGTTCTAACAGCAGCGTAATGCAATTGGCGATCGAAAAATCATGAAGCAAGTGTTTCAAAATCTAAAAGATGGCGCAACCGACGTTGCCGAGGTGCCCTGCCCTTCGGTCAAACGTGGGCAGCTTCTCATTCGAACCCGTCAGACTCTGATTTCCGCGGGGACAGAACGCATGCTGGTGGATTTTGGCAAGGCCAATCTGATTGAGAAGGCATGGCGGCAACCTGAGAAGGTCGTGATGGTGCTGGACAAGATCAGGACGGATGGCTTGTTGCCAACAGTCGACGCTGTCCGAAACAAGCTCGACCAGCCTCTGCCTGTCGGCTACTGCAACGCGGGCGTGGTGGTCGAATTCGGCGAGGGCATCATTGGCTTCAAGATCGGTGACCGGGTGGCGTCGAACGGCCGGCACGCGGAAATGGTCTGCGTGCCTTCCAATCTGTGCGCCAAGATTCCCGAGGAAGTGAATGACGAATCCGCGGCCTTCACCGTCCTGGGCGCGGTCGCGTTGCAGGGCATCCGGCTCGCGCAGCCGACGCTCGGCGAAGCGTTTGCGGTCATCGGCCTGGGGCTGGTTGGGTTGATGACTGTTCAGTTACTTCGCGCGCAGGGCTGCCGCGTATTGGGCGTCGATTTCGATCGCGGTCGGCTTGGGCTGGCGCGGCAGTTCGGTGCCGAGACGGTCGATCTCGCCGCCGGAGAAGATCCGGTTGCGGCGGCGCAGGTGTCTTCCCGCAGCCGCGGTGTGGACGCGGTGATCATCACCGCCTCAACCAGGAGTAACGAGCCCGTGCACCAGGCCGCGCTGATGTGCCGCAAACGAGGGCGCATCGTGCTGGTGGGGGTCACGGGTCTTGAGCTTTCCCGGGCGGACTTTTACGAGAAGGAACTTTCGTTCCAAGTGTCGTGTTCCTACGGACCGGGCCGCTACGATACGAACTACGAGGAGAAGGGCCAGGATTACCCGGTCGGCTTCGTCCGCTGGACGGAACAGCGCAACTTCGAAGCGGTGCTGGACATGATGGCCGATGGGCGGCTGGACGTGAAGCCGCTCGTTTCCCATCGTTTCGCCATCGACGAGGCCGAAAAGGCCTATGAAGTGGTGGGGGGAGCGGGGCCTTCGCTGGGCATTCTGTTGCAGTACCCGACGGTTGAAGAGCATCCAGACGAATTATTGCGTCGGGTGACGGTAAAGTTGGCGCAACCTGCGACGGGGGTAGGTAAGGCAGTGGTGGCCTTCGTGGGGGCAGGTAACTACGCGACGGCGGTGCTGATTCCCGCCTTCAAGGAAGCGGGCGCGCGGCTCAAGGTGGTGGCGTCCAGCGGTGGGGTGAGCGGGGTTCATGCCGGGCGAAAGTTTGGATTCGAGGAAACCACCACGGACACCGAAAGCGTCTTCGCCGATCCGCAGGTGAATGCTGTAGCGATCACCACCCGACACGACAGTCATGCGCGCCTAGTGTGTCAGGCCCTTGCGGCTCGCAAGCATTTGTTTGTGGAAAAGCCGCTCGCACTGACGTTGGATGAACTGACCGAGATCGAGCGTGCGTACGCCGAAACCGTGGCGGCAGGAGACAAGCCCGTAATCATGGTTGGCTTCAACCGCCGCTTTGCACCTCAGGTGAAAAAGATCAAGTCGCTGATGGAGGGCATGAAAGGGCGGAAGGCGTTTGTCATGACGGTGAATGCCGGGGCGATTCCGGCCGGCCACTGGACGCAGAATGCGGCCGTGGGCGGTGGGCGCATTTTGGGTGAGGCCTGCCATTTCATCGACCTGCTTCGCTTCCTGGCCGGGGCGTCGATCAGCCGCCACAGTAGTCACCGCATGGAGGGGGCGACGGCGGATACGGCGACCATTGAGCTTGGTTTTGCGGATGGTTCCATCGGGACGATTCACTACTTTTCGAACGGCAGCAAGTCTTTTCCCAAGGAGCGGCTGGAGGTGTTTGCCGCCGGGCGTATTCTTCAGCTGGACAACTTCCGCAAGCTCATCGGCTTCGGCTGGCCGGGGTTCGGCAAGATGAACCTGTGGCGGCAAGACAAGGGGCAGAGGAATTGTGCGGCGGCCTTTCTTCGCGCGGTCGAACGAGGAGGCGAGGCGCCTATCGGATTCGACCAACTGATGGAAGTCAGCCGCGTCACAATTGAGGTGAGCGAGGCATTGCGTTGGGGGACGCGATGACTCAATTCCCGGCTGCCCCCGAATGAGGGGCGCGGTGATTCATCGCGCCCCGCTTTATTGGCACACGGTCCGATACTTGCGTCCCGTCCAGATCGGAGGGCGGTTATGGGCAAGGCTCTATCGACCCACCCCCACATTGGGTCCCGCACCGGCGCAACGACCCTTGAGCGGACCTTGGGCGATGCCGGCACGGCGTGCGCCCTCCATGCCAGGGGCGATGACGTTTCGCTTCTTGAGCGAGACGCGGCGGATCGTCGAGAAACCGTGGGGCGTCGACGCCCCGTCGCAATTCTGGCGTTACAACCTCCATTGCTTCGACGACCTGAGCGCATTCGAAGCCGGAACAAGGCATCGCTGGCACGTCGAGGCGATCGCGAATTGGATTCGGGATAATCCACCGGGAAACAGCGACGCTTGGGCGCCATACCCGACGTCCCTCCGGGTCGTGAACTGGATCAAGTGGGCGCTAGGCGGGGCCGCTCTGGAAGCTCCGGCTGTTCACAGTCTCGCAATGCAGGTGCGGGCTTTGAGTCGGCGCCTGGAATACCACCTGCTGGGCAATCACTTGTTCGCCAACGCCAAGGCGCTTGTTCTTGCCGGGTTGTTCTTCGAGGGGCGCGAGGGGGAGCGCTGGCTCGAGTCGGGTGCGGGGATCGCGATTCCGCCGGAGGATGCCATGGCATTGGCGCGTTCGGTGACGGCGCTGACGGATAATCGCGAACGTTGCGTTGCGCTCGGCTTGAAAGGGCGGCGCTATGCTTCCGACAAATTCAGCCGAGAGATGCTGGCCATGCGGATGCTTGCGGAATTGGAGCAGGTTGGGTGCCGCAACAGAAGCCATCGGTCATGACCATCACCGTTGATCTCATTGCTGCGGCGCGGCCGAATTTCATGAAGGTGGCCCCGCTCTACAAGGCGCTCGACGCGGAGCGCAAGTGGTGCCGGCCGCGGCTGATTCATACCGGCCAACACTACGACGCCAACATGTCGGATGCATTCTTCAGAGATCTTGGCTTGCCGGATTCCGATATCCATCTAGGCGTCGGGAGCGGTTCCCATGCCGAACAGACCGCTGGCGTCATGGTTGCGTACGAGAAGGTGTGCGTTCAGGATCGACCGGATTGGGTGATCGTCGTGGGTGACGTCAACTCGACACTGGCTTGCACGCTGGCGGCGACCAAGCTCGGGATTCCCGTGGCCCATTTGGAAGCGGGCCTGCGCAGCCGGGACCGAAGCATGCCGGAAGAAATCAATCGCTTGGCGACTGATGCGCTCGCCGATGTATTGTGGACGCCATCGCTCGATGCCGATGAGAATCTTCTTCGCGAGGGCGTGGCTCCCGCGCGTATTTGCCGCGTAGGAAACATCATGATCGACGCGCTTGAAATGTGCCGGGACAAAATCGAAGCGCGTCGCTTCGGAGCGGAGTTCGGATTGGAAAAAGGACGCTACGGTGTTGTGACCCTGCACCGTCCGAGCAATGTCGATGATGCGGGTCAGCTTTCGACTCTGGTCGGTTTGCTTCTCGATGCGTCGAAAAGCTTACCTCTCGTTTTTCCCGTCCATCCGAGAACGCGCAAACGGCTTGTTGAGTTCAGCCTCTTGGACAGGCTTACGAATACCGGTGCCGTTCGCCTCATCGAGCCTGCGGGGTACATTGAGTTCATGAGCCTCGTGTTTTCAGCCGCGGCCGCCGTGACCGATTCCGGAGGCGTGCAAGAGGAGACCACCTATCTCGGTATTCCATGCGTTACATTGCGCGATACCACGGAAAGACCGATTACCGTCACAGAAGGTACGAATCGGCTTATGAAGCCCGAGGAGCTTCCGGACGCCATCGAGCAAATCAAGAAAGGTGCGTGGGCAAGAGGCCGCCGACCTTCGCTCTGGGACGGCCGGACTGCCGGCCGGGTGGTCGAGGACCTCGAGCGCCGGCTGTCCCGGTAGCCAATAAAAAGCGAGGCAATGAATTTTGGGACAATAGGGAATCTTGCGCACGCGGTGGTTTGAAATCAAGGGAGTTCGAAAGAAGATGAAATTGCCGAAGGATTACACCGTTGCCGTGGTCGGTCTGGGATACGTGGGCTTGCCGCTCGCGGTCGCGTTCGGACGGAAGTTTTCCACGATCGGTTACGACCTGTCGGAGCAAAAGGTTGCCGCCTATCGTCAATACCGCGATCCGACGGACGAGGTGACGGAGGTGGCGCTGAGGACGGCCAAGGGACTCGAATGCACAACCGACCCGTCAGCCCTGAAGCGGGCCGATGCGGTGATCGTTGCGGTGCCAACCCCGATCGACGAAGCGCACCAGCCCGACTTCCGGCCGCTGATCTCCGCAAGCGAGACAGTCGGTCGCCACATGAAGCGAGGGGTCGTCGTTGTTTACGAGTCGACGGTCTATCCGGGCGCCACCGAAGAAGTATGCGTGCCGGTATTGGAGCGGCAGTCAACAATGGCGTGGAAACGGGATTTCAACGTTGGCTATTCGCCCGAGCGTATCAACCCGGGCGACAAGGAGCATACGCTCGAGCGCATCGTAAAGGTCGTCTCGGGCGACACTCCCGAGACCCTGGAGAAGGTCGCTGCGCTTTATGGGGCCGTGGTGGACGCCGGCGTGCACCGCGCCTCGTCGATCATGGTGGCGGAAGCCGCCAAGGTCATCGAGAACACCCAGCGCGACCTCAACATCGCGCTGATGAACGAGCTGGCGCTCCTCTTTCACAAGCTCGGTCTCGACACGCTGGAGGTGCTCCAGGCTGCCGGCACGAAGTGGAATTTTCTTCCCTTTCGCCCGGGGCTCGTGGGCGGGCATTGCATCGGCGTCGATCCGTACTATCTGACGCACAAGGCCGATATGGTCGGCTATCACCCCCAGGTGATTCTCGCCGGGCGTCGCATCAACGACGGCATGGGAAAATACGTCGCCGAACAGACGGTCAAGCAGATGATCCACAACGGCAGCCCGATCAAGGACGGAGTTATTAACGTACTCGGGCTGACCTTCAAGGAAAACTGTCCCGACCTGCGCAACTCACGCGTGTACGACGTGATCCAAGAGTTCCGCAGCTACGGCATGCGGGTGTTCGTCCACGACCCCGTGGCCAGTCCGGAGGAAGCGAAGGCTGAATACGGCGTCGATCTCGTCGATTGGCAGGACTTGCCGGTTGCCGGCGCCACGGTTCTCGCGGTGGCGCATCAGGCGTTCGTCGAGCGCCCGGTTTCCGATTTTGCCGCGAAGACCGTGAAGGGAGGATGCATCGCCGACGTCAAGTCGAGGCTCGACGAGAAAGCAGTGCAGGCGGCGGGCCTGAAGATCTGGCGCCTCTAGCACCCGCGTTATCGCGGGGTCCGAGCGCCCCGTATTTGGCTGGTACCGGTCATCTCAAGATCTGTCTATAGAGCCATACGTACCCAAGACAAAAAATGAGTGATGCAGTCGCAAGCCATGAGGTCTCTTTCCACAACAAGACGGCCGGTATAGCGCAACATAAGCTCATCAGCCAGCCGATGGGAGCAACCAGGCTGTTCTGTCGGGTAATGATGGCGGAATCGGATGTGCCCGCGGAAGCCTTTGTGAGACGCGCATAGATCACCTGATGCAGGTGCAAGCGATCCGGCTGTCCGGGTGAATTTCCCTGCAAGACTTTTCGACGATAAATCGAGAAAAGCGTTTCAAAAACCGGATAGACGAGAAGCAGCATTGGAAACCACGGCGAGACTTCCGGATGCCGCACGACCAGAAGCACCGAGAGTTCCGCCAGCCAGAATCCAAGCAGGTAAGCGCCTCCATCGCCCAGGAAGATTCTTCCTTTTGGGTAGTTCCAGATTAGAAAGCCCAGCAGAGCACCGAGCATGGCGAGCGCAGAGGTGAAGAGAAAGCTATCTCCGACTTGAGCGGAAACGTAGGCGAGCGCGGCAAGCACGATAACCGCGTGGCCGGCTGCCAAACCGTTGTAGCCGTCGATGATGTTGATCGCGTTCGCAACGCCACCGACCGCGAAAATGGTAAGGGCGATCGCGAACGGTGTCCAACGCAGTAATGCGTCGACCCCGGGCACGTCCAATCGCGGCAGCACTGCGCCGAGCAACCACACGCCGAAGGCGGCAGCCACCATCGTCAGCATCAGGCGGGCCAGCACGCTGACGTTTTTGGTGATGTCTTCGGTAATTCCCCCAAGAAACGCTGGCAAGCTGGCAAATAGCAAGTAGCCGAATTGCTCGCTCGAGGCGCCTTGCTCAGTCGCAAGCAACGCGGCCCCCGATACAAAGAGACCCGCCATCACGCCCAAACCACCGATGCGGGGGGTGGGAGTGGCGTGAAATTTTTGCGGGCCGGTTCTGACGGGGTCGAAGCTCCAGTGTGCATGCAGGGCTTCATAGCGCACGATGAGATAGCCCGTGAAAGCCGAAGCGAAGCCGGTAAGCAACAGAACGAAGAAGCCGGCGAGGGCTTGCCACATTTCAAAACGCTGCGGCTTCGGCGGGCCAGGCAAGGGGCGCCTGGTGTCGGGCGGGTAGCAGACCGCGCGAAACCCTTGGTTCGTGACGCTCAACCGTTCGGTTTCCCGACAAGCGGCAAGAGCAAGCTCCTTGTCGTCCGAAAGATAGAGCACGACCCCGTGGGGCATGCGGGAGCTCGGCACCGCGATCGGTTCCTCCGAAAATAGCTTCTCGCGTTCGGGCTCGAGCTTGCCCGGGCATTGCTTGGTCGCGACTCGGCAGGTGGGACAGGTGACTCTGATGGTGTCGGCGATCGCGGCGGTGGTGGCTTGGCAGTCCGCATCTTTTGGGACGCCTTCCTGCAGGAACTCAAGCCTCGCATTGTTTTGGACTTCAACGATGACGTGGGGGTAGTACACGCGGCCGCGCAGGAATTGAGCAGCACCGATTGCGGCGACCAAGAGACCGGCGACGGCGATCGAGGTAAGCGCTCTCTTGTTGAGCAGCGGTGCAGTCACTTTGTAGGCTGTGCTTGCGACAGCCCAGGGGCTGATTATTACGCCATGATACCCAACACAGGAGTCCCGTACGATGCGCCCTTCGGCCAACTGACGGGTCGTTTGGCTGATAGCCGCGAGCCTTCCCGACCAGAATCCCGCAGCACCCACGTGCCACCCCCTTTGACACACCCTGACAGGGGGGTGCCAAGTGCCGGCGCGGTGTATCTTGATGAACTCCGGGGTAACTTGGCGACTCCTGATACATGCTCGGAAGGCAACTCCGTTGTGCCCTTGGGCCCGGCGGGGGCACTGGTCCCATCCATGCAAGTGATTAAATTGTAACGAAAAAATAGCACGATCGACTCCGGGGTGCGAACGTCGGGAGTGGTTCAGCCAACGCAGAGGGAATAGGAAATAACTAGTGATGTTACGTTCGATAGCTTCCGATGCGTCCCCGGTGTTGCAAGGGCTTGACGGGATGTGCTAATGTGCTGACTCAAATTTACTCGTGGTTTCTTTTGGGGGGTTTCATGAAAAAGCTAGTAGCGATCGTTTTCTTTGCTATGGTCGCGGGCAACGCGATGGCGCAAGCAGGCGGCTCGTCAGCGGGGGCAGGAACGGGTGGCGGGGCCGCAGCGGGAGCCGCGGCCGGCACGATAGCCACCGTCGCGGTGGCGGTAGTAGGGCTTGCGGCGGCGGCTGCGAATAACAGCACCGCGTCAAGCCACTGAGCGAACTTTAGACCGAAATACCTACAAAACCCTGCCGGGGTTGCCTGGCAGGGTTTTGCTGCTTTTGTAGACGCCGCGGGGCGCGAAATTTGTCGAAGGCGCCTGGGTCGTGCGTAATTAGCCAAAACCCTATCTTGGACATCCGGGATTTGCGCGTATCTGCTCGCATTCGGAGCTTTCGCAAACGGGGTTTTCCAGAGCGTCACCGGTGACGTACAGACTTCTGTAGAATCGGCAGCGCCCGTTGCCGTTTTCGCAGCTCGGCGCTTTCAATCCGGAACGACCATCACGACCGGTGCAAATAGCCGAGCCGTGCTGCGCTTCGACGACGGACACGCAAACCACCACTAAAACCATCTTCTTGTGTCCTCCCGCGGCGAGCGCGGGTCCAGAGCCCGTGCTTGCAGCGTTTTTGAGATGGAATGACTAAAGGGATTCCATCTCAGCAAGGGGCTATGCGCCGTTTTCTAGCGTGTTGGACGGGTTTATTCGCGTGCGGGGTGATATCCATTGC
>Ga0184640_10000050_pt1 | contig 26044 bp, 23 predicted proteins | sample PLM31_200_b2_FD_133161 | JGI IMG/M metagenome (GOLD analysis project Ga0184640, IMG submission 133161) | Groundwater sediment microbial communities from an aquifer in East River, Colorado, USA - PLM3-1_200_b2 | ecosystem: Environmental > Terrestrial > Soil > Riparian zone | place: USA: East...
CGCGCACCGCCTCGACCACGTCTTCTTTCTCGACATCGATGGTGAGATCGGCGCCGAGCTCGCGCGCCAGTTGAAGCCGGACACGATCAGTGGTCAGGCCCGTCACCATGATGGGAGAGGCCCCGGACTCCTTGGCGGCGACGACCGCCGCCAACCCCTGTGAACCGCACCCCTGAATCACCACGGGCCGGCCGATCGTCGCCCCGCCCAACGTGCGGAGCCAACGAATGCCGTTTCCCAGGCAAGAGGCCGCGACGACCGCAGCGCGTGGATCGACGTCATCGGCGATTTTGTGGAGCTTGGAGTTGGGCGCCAGGTACATGTATTCGCTGAACGCGCCCCAGAGATGATGGGGCGGCGAGGCTTCGACAAATCCGTAGGAGCGGGCCTCTTTGCAGAACTTGTAGAAACCCTGCTGGCAGAAGCCGCACTCCCCGCAAGGCACTGCCGCTTCCACAATCATACGGTCTCCCGTTTTGACGCGGCAGCGGACCGCCATTTTTTTTCCGATAGCTTCTATTCGCCCAAGAATCTCGTGCCCGAGGATAGAAGGAAAGACCTTTCGGAACGAGAGGCCATGGTAGAGCTTTGAGTCGGTCCCGCACACGCCCGCCCGCTCGACCCGGAGGAGCGCGTCGTCGTCGCCGATTTCCGGAAGCGGAAACTCCCGGAGCTCCATGCGCATGGGTTCGAGGAGAACTGCGGCTTTTACCATTTTAGCCATGAAATTTTTAGCAGGCTTAAACGCGCGCGGCAGGAGCGTGGAGCTTGCCTGCGTTGCTCCACCCTTTGAGGGATTTCCCTTCGGCGAGGGATTTCAGCTCCCGCTCCCAGATCTTGCGCATGAGCAGAACTCCCACATCGAGCCGGCCCAAGGTGTCGCGGCTGCGGTCGGCCGCCAGACCCTGACCGACCTGAACCACGTAGTCCTCCAGCAAGGTGAGATAGACGATATGCGTCCGATCTTTGATCTCCTCAAAGCGCAACGCCCCTTGGAGGACCGCATCGCCGAGATGATTGGGAAAACCAGGGTACTTCAGGCGCATCTCCTGGCGACGTTTCCGATAATCCTCGGCCATCTCTCCCTCCAACTCGGCATAGTCCACGATATAGTTGACGCACCTCGCGTCATCGATCGGCACCCTGATAAAGAGCCGGTTCACCCAGCCGCTTGTGGGATTATAGCCGAGATCCGTGATGTGGAGAGGGGAGCGGATCTGATTCACATTGGGCATGTGGAAGTGAAGCACATTGGTGCGGCCTTCCGGGGCCGCGGCCACGGTCTTAATACCGTACTCGGTCTCCTCCGCTGAAACTTTGGGGAGGGCAAGGAGATCCGGCCTACCCATGACGTTTCTGGACTCGACGTGAGTGTAGGCTACATGACCTCCGTCGCAGGCGTTGTCGAGGACATTGAAATAATTGCAGGGCCAGATCCCGGTTGAGAACGCCTCCAGGACTCCCTCTCCTTCAAAGTCCGGATAGCGCCGCAGAGGAGGCGGATCGCCTTCTCCGAGATAAGCGAAGACGAGCCCGATATATTCCTCGGCTGGGTAGCTGCGGATTCTCACTTTCCCGGCGAACGCCTCTTCTTCTCCCGGTTGCTCGACGCATTGCCCCGAGCCTTCGTATTTCCAACCGTGATAGCGGCAGCGAATGCAATCTCCTTCCACCCATCCCGTGGAGAGCTGCGTGCCCCGATGGGCGCAGCGCGGCGCGACCAAGTGGACAGCGCCGGTCTCACCCCGATAAAGGGTAAAGTCCTCGCCCATGATCCGTAACGGAACCGCGCGCCCGGCCTGGAGCTCGTGCGCCAGATAGACCGGCTGCCAGAACATCCGGAGATAACGACCCGCCACCGTTCCCGGCCCGGTCCGCACAAATTCTTCGTAAGTCACATCCGCCATAGTGATTTTCGTTTATGCTTTTTCAGTGGTGGTGTCAATCGGCAGCACACCCAAGAGGGCTCCCATAAAAGAAAAGCGCCTGGACTCCTGGTTCTTCGAGTTCCGCCTTGAGTGACCCTATTCGAGCAGATCGAGTTTTAGGACGGAAACGATTCGATGAGGAAAAATGTGCGCGAAGGAGCAGGCGAAGAACGATGTCCAAGTGGATATGGGCCAGGTTTCAACGATCTCGAGTTTACCGCTAACGCGAAACTTTCAAACCGAAACTAGAAACCGACTTGGCGCGTGGTGGCATGTCTAGTCCCCTAAGCTTTTCATGTAACTCAGGTGGTCAGCAAGCAGTCGATATTCTTGCGCACGAAATAAGTAATGAGATGCCTGCCGAAAAGACGCTGGCAAAAACTACAAACTATTTCCTACCCAATTGTCCCAATTACTTGATCCACCTTGCGATCCGCCACCTATGCCCGGAGCGTACAGATCAATTTCCTGTCCGATTGGGTCGTCTACATTAATTCCGCTGACAAATCCGGGAGCAGTATCGCCCGGCTGCCCACCAGAAACCAAGCTACTAGTAACGGTTATTACTTTGTCGTTTCCCGCCCCTAGAGCATCTATAATTCGTAATGTAATTGAATCACCGACGACCTGAAGTGTATGAACTTTGTTCTTAAACTTGTTTGGATCCCCAACGGCTTGAAAACCGAAAGATCCCAAGAATTCCTCGTATAAATTATTCCATCCTGGAGCAAAGCTTCGCGTGAGGAAACCAGTTTGCGTGTCCAAAGCGGTAACAGAATTTCCCCCAGGCCGCAGTGCACCGTTCACTACGGCGTAGATTCTTAGGAAGTGATCGGTCCTTTCACCATGCAAACCAGGACCCCCGGCATTTGGGACGAGGAAATAATCACCTTCATAGATAACACAGATTCCGGTAAAACTATCCGGGTTGTTGATTCCGACCGGAATTCGGACTGCCAATCCGGCAAAACCAGAAGCGTTGGCCGTTGTCGGCTGAATAGAAAGGGCTTCACTTCCCTGATCAGCGGAAAATTTGTCATTGTTTGTCGGATCCCAATACATATAGCCGTGAACTCGATTAGCTTCTATCTCATTTATTGAATAAACGGCCGCCAATATATTGGAAACGACCCGGAATGCAGTGGGAGTCATCGTTGGATTAATTTCCACCTCTGTCCAAGGCTTAGTAGGTGCGCGGACGATAGCACTATTGTTCCGATCAAAGCTATCGTTGATAAAGGATCTCCCGCCCACCATGACCGAGTCTTGCTCTAAACCAAGAGGCCCGCGATAAGCCAGAATAAAGAAAAGGTTGGGAGTGTCCCAAGGAATCGGCGTTAGACTAAAGTCAAAAGTAATCGCCTGCTCGACGCGCCCCAAGCTGATTTCTTTTTGTGGGGAAACGGCAAGGACACTGTTCCCTGACAAAGCGACGGCCGTAATCTGCCCCATTCCGCTTTCTTCAGAATCCGTAATGTTGGCAACTTTTACCGGAAGCTGCGTAATTGAATTGCCCATCGGCTGGTTCGATGAGAGAACAACTTTCAATCTGCCACGGAAAAAATAATCGATCAGCCCGGCGGAGTAGCCAATAGCCCGCGGGAGTAGCTTTGCAGAATAATCTTGGAAGATGAGAGAATTGGAGTCATTGAGAAGATAGGCTCCCTTTTTGGCTTGGGCAACAAAATGATCAACTAACTCACCATCGGCAACCTTCGGGAAATAGGTAACGCCTTTAAACTTAAAGGAGGGTCCCAAACTCGCAACCCGTGGGTACACAAAGCCTGAGGTAAAAATGGTATCATCACTTACAAGATTCCCATCGGAGTACTCGGCCATTCCCACGTCGGTCCCCGCGCTTGGGATAGCCGATGGTTGATCGGTGTCAATAATTTTAGCTATAGGGATAGGGGCTAATGAATTCGAGGATAGTGCGAGAATCGAGCTGTTGTACCTTGTTATGACACTGGTCAGCTGGTTGAAGATAGAAGTGCCGAGTATACTCTCCACATATCCCTCAAGACCATCGGGATCAATGAAAGTGGGATGAGCGTCATTTCGAGTATGCGCCGGCACTGCAGCATCCTGCACGAGATGGATCACTTGCCCAAGCGTTCGGAAAGTTAGGCCAAGCTTTTGATCACGAACAGTTTGGGTACTGGCTGTGAGCCCGTCAAAGTACCTCTGCCTAGCATTCTGCCATGCAAATTGTTCGCTCTCGTTCGAAGATTGAAGATCGGGTCGCTGCCCCCAGAGGACCGATGAGGTGTTAGTAGTGGGACATACGGGGTTTGGAGCAATCTGCAGTCCTGCCTGGTTCCAGTCGAGCAGGGGGTTGTGAAAGTGGTTGCAGAACCGGCCACTGTCATCCTCGCGCTCACTGCCTTCCTGAACCCATTCAAAAACTCTCCGTCCATCAAAGAACTGATCAATGCCGCCAGCAATGTTTAACTCTGATCTAAGAAATCCATCTAGGTTTGATGAACGAACTGCCTTCTCGCTAAACGCCCTGTGGCTGGGCACATCAAAGGAATAAATGTGGGAAATTTGGAATATGCTGAGGGCGCTCCCTAATAGAACGGCCGAGAAGATCTTGTTCATTTCTGGCCTCCATTCCGAGGACGTCTAGGAGTTAGGCCTACACTTTCCTCCTCGATGTCCCTCAATCTGATTAGATTGAGATGCTTTTCTTCCGGGATGCAGTAAGGAAGACCCGTAGGGCTATTCAACCTCGCAGCTATTTCGGCGGGCAAGCAGGAGCTAAATGAGGATAGTGTGCGCAGATTACTTAACCGCTCTTCTCGAGTAGTGAGCCGCTTAAGTTCCACCACTATGATGCCGTTCTGTTCGTAAACATTGTCTTTGACTTTAAGATCCTCTTGAACCGCAAGCGGCACCGGCTTTAATCTCCGCCCTCCAACAGCCTCATAGCCTGGCTTGAAGATAGTAAACCGTGGTTCATCGATGACGGCGTTCGGGTCTGTCGGCACACCAACCATGCCGGGAATGGTGAAGTTTCCGTTCAGATCTGTTAGAGTCTCCAGTGCATCGTGGTAAGTGATAATTGGGTGTGGGGCTGGAGCCCGCTGTTGCCAAATCGCCAGTACGGCTGCATCTATAATGGGCTGCTTCGTCTCGGCGTCTATGACCCTGCCGTGGTAAGGTCCCAATTGGGCGTAAACTAAAGGATCAAAACTCAAAGAGAAGAAGAGAAGATAAACCCAAGATTTTATAAAATAGCGCATTAAGACCTCCTATTCTTCTGCTTCTTAGACATAGTTATAGCTCCACGTGGAGCCTGAAGGTGAATGAATGATAGCAGGAAGTTCCTTTTGAGGTAGCCTAACAGACAACTCCGAAATTCCCCCGACAATCACACGCCAGCCACCTTCAGAGTGGGAACAGACCCCAGCAGGAAGTGTGAGCCGACCCCGGATCTGATTTTGGGGCGGAGAGTAGCTGATAAGGTCCGATTTGTCAACTAGCGACCCGGTTTCCAGACAGAGCTGGACATCTGACCCTAATTAAGCTAAGAGGTTTTCAAGTCATCTGGCTGTCCCTCGATCTTCTTCCCTTCGGCCTGAGGTTCAGGGCTCGAAGGCGAGACGATGAGTTTATCGAACCGTAGAACGGATCGAAGGTTATCTCTTTTGCTTTTGGATGGCCCCTGTCCGGCGGAGCCTGGGACTCTTCCCATAGCCTCAGGTGTTGAAGGATTTTTCTAATGACATCAGGCTGGTCGATGAAGCTGATAATGCGTATCTCACCCTGCCACTTGGGGCAGATAAGCGGATCAGTCGTGAAAGGGGGTTAAGAGATATGATGAAGAAACACATCGCTTCGCTCATTTTGACCCTCACCGTCACATTGACGAGTTCCTGCGCATTAATGAGCCGGGGAAATTTTGACCAAGGCTTGGCGTTATTCAATCAAGGCCGGTTCGCCGCGGCGATTCCCTATTTCGAAGAAGCAACGCGCGACGATCCCAATTCCACGCAAGCCTATCTCTATCTCGGACGCGCTTATCTTAGCCAGAGCAATTGGCGTGCTGCCATTCAGCCGTTGCGTACGGCGTTTCGCCTATCGCCTACGCACGCACAACAGGAGATCGTGAATTTGATCATCGATGCGGGATTTGCGGCTGCGCTCAATGAATTCAGGTTGGGAGATTTGCTTGACCCGCCGAACCGGCCGAGAGTAATCTTTTAGCTTGGACGATTCCCGTCGGCTCCGTTGTCGCCGACACACCTTAGCAAACAAGAGGAGGTTTCATGAAGAAATCTTTGGTGACGTTAGTGTTCTTGCTCTTGGCGGCGAGTCCGGCCTCGGCGCAGTTCGACAAAGTCTTAAAGGGATTGGGCAATCTTCCCAGCATCGGGGGCGGTCTGAGCGATGCCAAGATCGGCTCCGGTCTGCAAGAGGCTTTAAAAGTCGGTACTGAAAACGCGGTAACGCAAACCGGCGCCGTGGACGGATTCTTGCTCAACAAGGCGATCAAGATTTTAATGCCAAAGACTTTGCAGAACATCGAAAAGCCGCTCCGCTTGGTCGGCTACGGGCCGCAGATCGACGAGTTCGTCGTCGGCATGAATCGCGCCGCGGAAAAAGCGGTGCCGTTCGCCAAAGAGATATTCTGGGACGCCATCGGCCAGATGACCTTCGACGATGCCAAGAAGATTTTGAACGGCAGCGACACGGCGGCGACGGACTATTTTAAATCGAAGACTACCAAGAAGTTGCAGGCGGCGTTTCTGCCCTCGGTGACCGACGTGATGAATCAAGTCGGCGTCAATCGGCAGTACAACGATCTGATCGGCAAATACAAAGACGTGCCATTTTCCAAGAACATCATCTTCGATGTTAACCAATATGTCACTGAAAAAGCGACGGACGGCGTTTTCTACGTCGTCGCCCAAGAAGAAAAAAAGATTAGAACTAACCCAGCGGCGCGGGTGACGGATCTTTTGAAAGAAGTTTTCGGCAGCCGAAAGTAGCAGCTGACTAATTCATTCGCGTAACTTTAAATGACAGAAATTTCTTTTTGAGGTTCAGCCACCGGGAACTCAAAAATCACCCCATCCGACCGCCTGCCGGCTTGCTTTCCAGGACGCAAGAGCTTGCCAACCAGAGCGACTTGGATCGGACGCACTATTCGGGCGCGAAGAGTATCCGATAAGGTCCGATTATATCAACTCGCCGGCGGTTTTCAGCAGGGCTGGGCATTTTCTCCGCCTTGTAGTATTGGGGGGTTCAGACTAATTCGGAGTAGGACGGATCAATGGTGATTTCAGCAACGAGAAAAGAGCGAGTGGAAAAGATTGTCCAGATTGTCACATCTGACTCTGTCACCGCCCCAGCGACTTTTCGATGCCTGCGGTTAAAATATTGAGTGTGCGATTGTTGCAGCCCTTGCATGAATTTGGCCAGGGGAGTGGAACCGGTCTCCAGTAGCAGGTGCACGTGGTTGGGCATCAGGCAGTAAGCGTAAACTCTGACACGGACCTGGGCACGGTATTTCTCCAATCGGTCGAGATAGGCTTTGTAGTCATGATCCGAACGAAACGTCTTTTGTCGTTGATTGCCGCGGACCATGATGCGATAGAGCAGGCTGCGGGCAAAGACTCTTGGACGGCGGGCCATGGGGAGGGAGATAGCAAAAGCCCACCGCAGGTGTCAAGTTTGTATTGATTGTGATTCTGCTGAAAAACCCCCTATTCACGAAAATTCGGGATGATAAAAATGATTAACCATGCTGAGAAAATCGATTGTGGGGCATTTGTGAGCGAAAAATTTTGGCATCATTTTTGGCAGAAGACTTTTTCAGCAGAATCGATTGTTATGTCTGACCCCCTGCACGCGCGCAGCTTAAGTCTGTGGCGGGTGGGCTGACTCCTCGTTCTGTGCTCGATAAGTTTGCCGCCATCCAGATGCTCGACGTAAAGTTTCCCGCCACCGATGGCCGGATCTTGATCCTCAGCCGTTACACCGAGCCTAGACACTGACCATAAGCTCCTATTGGAACAACTAAACCTCACTCTACCGCCGCAACCGCCACCCAAGATCACCGCCGCCGGAGAACTGATGCACTAGCGCCAGCAAGCCCGATGTAGTGGAGACCTTTTGACTAGGAGGCCTGTTTTTATTCGCTTTTTGCTCCTCTACCCCTCCGGTTGAGAAAATCGGGCTAAGGCAGGACGCAACACCAGTTGCTTTTCGACTAACAATAGAGGCCACGCCCTGGTGTCGGCTTATAAGCCTTTAAGACCGAATCATTATCCGAATTCGACGGCATCTCATCCTTATCCCCGTTAAATTTTTCTCTTCCTACCTCGTTCCCGGCCAAGTTTCTGTATACGAGTTCGTCTGTATCAAAGTCGTACTCGGGTATTTCAGGATTCTCCCACCGCGTAAGGAAATATTGGTAGAGCGGGGCATACAAGCTGCCCGGGTTTTGGTCATGCTCAAACACAAATTCCGGCATCATGTCGATATCCAGACCAGGATGATAGTGTTTCATCCAGATATAGTCGCTAAGGATAACCAGCTTCAAAAAAGGGGTGTCCCGGTAGAGTTTGAGCTTGACGTTTTTCTGAATGGTCTTAAGCCCTTTGAGAAAATCGATGCTCTTTCTTATCTGCTCGCTGAAGTTCTCTTGGGTGATATTAGGGTCGAGGATACTCATGGCGCGGACCTTTGCCCCCTCGCTATGCGAGTCGAGGAGCATGATCTTTGCTTCGCGGCAATTCTGTAAGACGTGATGCAAGTCTCCTCTTGGATCGACAAAAGTGCGGCAGCCCGTTGAAGAAATGACCATTGCGTCCCTGGCAAAACCTTGCGCTTCCTTCAACTTTTTGATTCTCCCTGGCGCCAGGAGTCCCCGTGTGGGGAAAAAGTAGACCAACCCCGCGCCTCTGGCCATCTTGGAAATTTTCCTGTTCTTCCAGTTTTTGCCGATGTAGTTAAATAAGAGAATGAGCAGTATGGCCAGGGCTGTTTCTATAGAGATGAGAAATATTGTCTGATTCTCTATGAGAGACCAATAGATGAAAAAATTTTGCGCAATAAAGCCGACGGTCGTAGGCAAGGAGAACGCAATCCCGCCGCTGAGCGCGACCAGAAGAACATGAAACAAGACTCGCGCCAATCCTCTTAGGAAGTGTTCCGGAAATCTATTAAGCAAGCCGCCTCGTGGATAGGAAACCCCGGAGTCCGTCTTTGGCATTCTCAAGCGGACCATCCATCCATGCCCGTCCGAGAATGGCCATTTCCCCAGTTGTCACTTGCCAGGATCGGCCGGTCGGCTTCAAATTCTTCCATGAGAGCATCCACCACCTTTTGGAAGCTCTCACTTTCCTTGAAGACCGCGCGTTGGCGCTTTGCGCTGGAGCCGTTCTGGATCATCTCTTTGAGGTAAAGCAGCTCTTCATAGCTATTCAGCCTCTTCGCCACCGGCGTCAAATGCTCGATCAGGTTAAGGACATCCTCGGAGATCTTGCGTCTCTTCCCGTCCTCATTAATGATGATCAGTCCGTCAAGCCCGTCACGCGCCGCCACCCATAGATTCTCGGGAGCTATCCAGTAGCGACGCATCGAGATCGTTCTGGAGCGGCTCCCATCGGCAAAGCCCTCGTCGATCCACACCACCAGGCTCTGTATAAGCGCAACCAGCGCCATAGTTTCGGACAAGGTCGGCACCCCATCACAAATGCGAAATTCCAACGTCCCGTACGATGGGCTGGGGCGGATGAACCAATACAAGTCTTTTAGCGAGGTAATCGCTTCGGTGTGGAGAAGAGTGTCGCAGTATCTCTCAAACTCCTGCCAATCGGGGAAGTAATAGGGCAGCCCTGAAATGGGGAAAGAGTTCATCACGTCCACCCTGCTCGATTGCATGCCGGTATCGACCCCTTCCCAATAGGGCGAACTGGCCGACAGGGCCAGCAGATGGGGCAAGTACCGCATCGCGGCGTTGGAGATGGCAATGGCTTTCTCCCCGTTCTCAACTCCTATGTGGACATGCAGCCCGTAGACGTTTAGCCGCCGAGCGAGCCACTGGTATTTCTCCAGAAGATACCGGTAACGTTCGCTGGGAAAGATCTTGCTCTCCGTCCAACGGTGAAAAGGGTGCGTCCCCGAGACGCAAAGCCGAAGCCCCAGCGCGTTTGCGGCGGCACGAAGTTTTGCGATTCGCCGCTCCAGATAACCCCGGCACTGTTTGACATCGTACGAGACCTCCGTATCAATCTCCACCATGGACTGGGTGACTTCTGCTTTCACTCGCTCGAGCCCTTGCCCTCGGCAAAACTCAAGGAGCTCAATAGATTTGGGAGTTAGACGCCTTCTCTCCGCGTCAATAATTTGCAGTTCGACTTCAACTCCGATGGTTGGATTCGGGGACCCGGTGAATTCGATCGGCATATTCCCTCCTCTCAGCTCTGGTGTCTTTGTTATGGCCTCCTTGATGGTCTGCCCTAACGGACGACTAAGGTTTGCCTCTGGTCATTTTCCCGGACGGATACGGGCCGATTCGTGACAGTCTTTCCAGAGCTATACAGGAGATCGGCCAGGATATAGGCCACGACCCTGCCGGCCTTTCTTTCATCACGCACAAAGGGAGCTGTCTCATCGGTCAGCGCTACAATCAGATCTCCCAAGGTGGTCTCCAGGATTTCCCGTCTTGCCATTTTCGCCTCCCTTCCTCGGTCCTCTCCGTATGGCCGGGCCCATCACGAGCCAGCCCTGTTGGCCTCGGGCGTCCTCTCTTACGGCCTCTTGATTCAATCATCCGTCGGTAGATTAAGCGTGTATGATGACACGGTGAAATCTAGATGAATTGCTCGCCGCCGGGAGATGCGAAGAGAGAATTGCTTTTCATCGAAAGAAGCGGTAGCGAATACAGGATTGAACTGAGAAGGGATGAAAAGCTTGCCCGCAAAGCGCACGTTGGAACGCCCTTCTCTTGGTTTGATCTGCGCCGACACCCCTCAATCCCTTTTTCGCAAACCTTCCTCACCTCATTCTGAGTCCCGCAGATCTCTCTGGTACCTTCGCGTCGGAACGCGGACCCGCGCTTCCGTCGGAAGAGGCGGCCGCAATCGCCTCCTTATAGACCAGGATCTCTACGCGGCGGTTCTTGCTTCGGCCCTCTCGATCGGCGTTATCGGTCAAGGGACTGCTCTTGCCGTAGGACACGGGGATCACGCGCCAGGGATCCAACTTCTTTTGAGTGATCAGATACCGGGCGACGCTCTCTGATCTTTTCCGTCCCAACTCGTAGTTGTAATCGTCGGACCCCACGTTATCCGTGTGGCCTGTGACGAGGAATACGGCGCTATCGGTCTCTCCCAGGTCTCCTTTCAAATCACTGAAGAAACCGTCGATCTCTTTTTTCGCCGCGTCCGCGAGGATAAACGAGTTAAAGGCGAAATTCGCGCCTTCTTTCAGGTCGAGCACAAAGCGTCTCTCCAGTCGAAGGTTCGCCAAACCGCTCAACGCTCTCTCCGCCTTGGCGTCGGTCTCTCCCAGGCGGCCCTCCGCGCCCGAGAGCTGATCTCTCATCTGCCCCAGCCGTCCCTCGGCACTCGACATTCGTCCCGTCAAAGGGCTTAGCTGTTCGCTCACCCAGTCGCGCGTGGCTACGCATCCTTGGGCGCTCAAGAGAATCCATAGAGCCCACAAAAAATCGCTTCTCCAATAACCCGGCAACTTCATACTGCACCTCCTACCTGAGATTCGCTCAATTTTTTACCGCCAAACAGAGATCCCCATATCCGCCCCACCGGCAGACCGCCTCATGCTGAAAGCCTTCGAATTCCCGTCCCTTTGTTTTCGAGCCGTCGTTGCCATTTTTGAACCTCTTCCACGGCCAGGTCTCGCCTCTTGAGTGCTTCGTGGATCAATGCACGAGGGGCAGCCTCTTCACGAATAAATCGGGAGAGTTGCCTTTCGATCTGCTCCACCCATTCTATGCTGATTAGGATCCGTGTCTCAGCGTAGTGCATTTCTTGGACCCATTTTCCTTTCCCCTCCCTTCCGCTTTGCAGCTATCAGCTTCATCAACTCCATCCTGGAAAAAGGTTTCTGTAAAAGACCCACGCCATATTTCCTCTTTTCCTCCTCTAGCTGTGACCGGTAGCGCTCCAGGTCCGCGCTCATATAAATGACCTCTATGCCGGGGTTATACGCCCTTAGATGCGCCGTCATTTCCAAGCCGCTCTTTTCAGGCATCTCAATGTCGCTGATAACCAAGTCAGGCCTGAAGAGCAGATAAGTTCCGTAGCCTGCTGCGCCATCGCCTGCCCGCATGACTTCATGCCCCCCGGCCTCCAGCATCTCCTGGACTAAAAAGGCCCATGTCGCGCTATCGTCTACAATCAGAATTTTCGTATTGCTTCGCTTCCTTCGAAAACCACCAATCACAAGGTTTAAGCAAAGACCGCACCAGACGGCGATTCGCAGGCTAACTGAATGATTTTGAAGAAGATTGTCTGACAGCCCTTGTTCGGGCTTTATCAATTATGAAGGAATTTTCCAGCAAGAGTATGAAGGAATTTTCCTGCAAGAGAATGGAGGAAATTTTATCAGCCGATGGGGCGCGTATTCAGTCTACTTTGGCTTTTTGAAATCCCCGGTTTTCAGACGGTGTTTTTTCAGGGTTTTTATCTGCCTAGTTCAGGTCTTTACCTGGTTGTCCGGTGTTTTTGTTCATTTAGGTGGCCATATGCTCCATCATGCGCACGGGTGGAAGATTTCAGCAGCCATTATTTTTGCGATGGTATGGATTCATGTGGGCCTCGTTCTAGGCGAAGAGATCCAGCCTCCCGAGCACCGCAGGGCTCCGGCGCCGACGGCGGCCCGACCACCCGACAGGGTCTCGCTTCATTTCAATCGCGCCGATCTGGTGGAAGTAATTCATGTGCTGGCGCAGCATCTAAAGCTGACCTACGCCATTGATCCCGAGGTTAAGGGGACGGCGACGATTGACAGCGCCGAGCCGCTTAAAAAAGAAGACCTATGGCCCGTCTTTCATCAGGTGCTGCGTATGAACGGAGCTGTGGCGATAAAGACCGGAGCGCTATACCGCATTGCGCCGATCTAAGAGGGCAAGGGGTTGACGCGTCCGGCGGTCAGGGCAAAGAGGATAGCTTTGCGCTGCAGGTGATGGCGGCCCGTTTTTTCTCTGCCGGGGAGATGAAGAATCTGCTTACTCCTTTTGTTACGCCGGGAGGCGAGATTCTGGATTATCCGCGCGGCCAGTTTGATCTCAATCGGATCCTTCTCGATGAATTGACAAAGGCCAGGCCGCTTGTTTTCGTTATGCCGTTGGCAAATGGGTGTCGGGAAAAATCTATATTGCTTTTCTTTTTATGTAGGGAAATTCCTGCAAAACATTACTCCCTCTATCATAGCTCCGCAGCAAAAAAACATGAGTATCCTTTGAGGAATCCGCCACAATCTTCGCGGATCCTGAGGGCTTAAATTGGGAGGATTCGGTTCACTCAGCACAAGAAGCGAGATACAACGAGTTGGGATGTCGGTTGGTGAAAATATTCTAATCACGGTTTACAGATGGCAAAGAGACGATCAGAATCATCAGCGCAAGGCGGGCGAGTCGTAAAGAGCGTAAAGCCTATCTCGGATAGCCGGATTGATTTCTCCGATATTCCAGAGTCTACTGACGCGGAACTCCGGCGGGCTCGAAGAGTAGGCCGTCCTAAGACGGGGAGGCCTCCCCGCCAGCTCATAGCAATCCGAATCGACCCGTTCTTATTGAAGCGACTTAGAGCACTGGCGAACAAGCAAGCCAAGCCCTATCAAACCTTTATCCACGAACTTCTTGAGAAGGCGGTTCAGAGAGCAGCATGAGGGGTTAATACGTTGGGGAACGAATGCTAAATGATAGGAAGTTCCTTTTGAGGTAGCATAACAGACAACTCCGAAATTCCCCCGACAATCACGCGCCAGCCACCTTCAGAGCGGGAACAGACTCCAGCAGGAAGTGTGAGCCAACCCCGGATCTGGTTTTGGGGCGGAGAGTAGCTAATAAGGTTGCGTTATGTCAACCTGCGGGTGGTTTCCAGGTAGGGCTGGGCATTTTCTCCGCCTTGTAGTATTGGGGGGTTCAGACTAATTGGGAGTAGGACGGGTCAATGATAATTTATAGGAATTCGTTTTTCAGGCGGAACCACCAAGTACTCCGAAGTTGACTCAGTGAAGCCGCGATAGCGCACCTTGAAAACCCAAACGGCTACCGAAAGAGCAAGGGACCCCCGGGCGCCCTTTTTAAGGCGGAGTATCCGATAACGGACTATTAGTCAATCTGGACTTGAGATTCTACGCTACCGCTCCAAGGTCTCTGGCCCACTGCTAGACCGAATCGACATTAGGGCAAAAACCGAGTAAGCGCTCATCCTGCTAATTTTCCCCCCTTTATTATTTTCCGTTAAGAATTTTCTCCGTCTGCAAAGTAATTTCCATCGCGGTGGCCCGGTCCTTGAAAAATACCCCCTGTCTGGCCACTGTACGGAGGCGTGTAGTCTTCGCGCTTATAGACTCAAGTTCAATTTCTATCTGCCGCTGGGCCCCGCTTGCCTGGATGCGCTTTCCTTGTTCGATTTCCTCTTTGCCTTCCACCTTCATCCCCATACGGTCCAGAGCAGTGAGAGTGGCTTTCTCTACTTTCGGCAACGGTGCTGTAAATGTTCGATAGGCGACACCATCTAGCGTATAAGACACAGCCGCACTTGTTGTGACACCCGCACCTGTCCCTAAGAGGGTCAGGCCAATTGCAGCGCAGCCGCTTAGAAGGACGAAGGAAAGCCCTGTAATGATGACAAGGGAGTTTTGACGCATTGTTTTTTCTTAAGCCACAGTCAGCACTTCAAGCTCCTGGCGCGAGCCGTTTAACTCAGTCTGGTTGTGCTCCGGCTCGCGCTGCTGTCGATGATGCTTTTGCTTTATGCCTGGAGTTAGTCACTAATGCGGACACCGGCCGCCAACACAACCCGACTGCATTAAGCGGAGATCGGCACGATGCGGATGCCGCCCTCCCGCCAAATAAAATGAAGGCAGGCACAGATTTAATGAACTAACGTCGCCGGGTATCATCTTGATCGCCGGATACCGTCTGCTTCAAACCTCTCCCGAGGCTCTGAAAATCGTCTCCCATCCCCCGAAGCGTCGCGCATCCGTTCAAGACGATTAACATGAACACTAAAAAAATCGCTTTTTTCATTTTTGCCTCCAGAATGTGAGTCAACTTTTTTGCCGGCTAAGGCGTACTCTTCCTCTTTTCGCCGGATCCTTCCTCGCCCTTTCTAATGAGGTATCCACCCGTACCTACCGCGCCCAATAGGAGGAGTGCACAGCCCGAAGAAAACAAGAGCGACGCAACCAGGAAAGCAGCGAGCCCCCGCTTGAACAGGCATCTATCTTTTCTCATGGAACTCATGCTACACCTCCCCAAAGGGTATGGGTGTTGCAAGAACTATGCCTCTTCGGCTTCCACAGCTGAGAGCACATCGGTCAGTGCCGATACATCACATTCAGTTGACAAAATTAGTCACTCGCTTCAAAAATTGCCAATCCGGGCCGTCCAGCTTCAAATGAATGATAGGAAGTTCCTTTTGAGGTAGCATAACAGACAACTCCGAAATTCCCCCGACAATCACGCGCCAGCCACCTTCAGAGCGGGAACAGACCCCAGCAGGAAGTGTGAAATCTTCTGCGGAAACGCGTGGCGTGAATCATGGATTTAGCGGCGCTATCCAACCAAGAAGTGGATGGGGTTGCTCTGCCAAAATTGCATAGAAAGGAAAGCCCGACTCTAAAACTCACAAGTTCCCAAGGTCGTGAAATTAAGAATCAATAGACCTGGCCCTCAATCCTGCTCTCTCTTTTTCACAGAAGTTCCTCTATCGGCTGAGATTTTATTTTAGAAAGCACGGTTGACTCGGCGTTTACGTAAAAAGGCGGCCAATACTCGTTTAGATCTTTGCTATAGGGCAGAGACACGCGGAAGGTTGAGCCTTTGCCTACTTTGCTTTCCACCGAAATAGTTCCCCCGAGCAGGTCGGTAAACCTCTTGACGATATATAGCCCGAGCCCTAGGCCCCCGTAGGGTCTCGTCTGGGAGCTATCGACCTGCCTGAACCTCTCAAATATAGAGGGCAGCATCTCTTTCGCAATGCCTATTCCCGTATCCGCCACCTCGAACTCCGCGGCTTTCCTTTCCGGGATGTCTCGGGCCGAGATGGTCACCTTGCCCTCTGTAGTAAATTTGATTGCGTTGTTAATGAGATTTTGAAGAATCTGTTTAAGCCTGTCGCCGTCAGTCCTTATCATCGGCAGGTCAGAGGAGTAATTCCAGATGAGCCTGAGCTCTTTATTCGCATAGACTTCGGACGCCTTCCTGAGCTCGTCAAGAAAGGTCTCCAGGTGAACCTCCTGCATCTCCGCTCTGACTGCGTCAGCTTCAAGAGCGGTGGCCGAAAGTATGCTGTTGATCATGGCTAACTGCTCACGGCTTGTGTTTTGAATCTCCCCCAGGGCCTTCTCCTGTTCCGGAGTAATATCCCCAAGAAATCTATCCTTGATCAGGTCGGTATAACCCATGACGACAGTAAGAGGGGTCCTGAGTTCGTGCGACATAAGGGATAAGAATTCGTCCTTCACCCTGTTCAGCCGCTTCAGCTCGGCAAGCTGCCTTTCGCTTTGTTCGTGAAGCCGCGCCTTCTGCACGGCGATTCCCATGTCGTTACCGATGGTCTCTAAGAGACGGATCTCCTCAGGGAGAAACTTCCGCCGAGTGCGGCTACCGAGTTGCAGAATTCCGAATACCTCCTCCTCCGCTCGGATGGGAACAATGACAGCCGACTGTATACCCTCTCGCTTAAAAGTGGGGAACCCTCGATTTCCTGGAACATCCTCCAATGCTCTCGGTTTTTTATAGCGCATCTCTCGAAAAAGGAACTCGCTGGTGGCTTTGTCTCTTGCCAGCTTTCGGTGCTGCTGAATATTGGACGGGTCCAGGTATCCACGGTAAGCTACCGGCTCCAGGACCGTACCGCCGGGATCCAAAAGCTGAATCAGGCCCAGGTCAAAGTGGCCAACAGAGAGGGCCTTATCCAGGATGGCATTTGAGATCGTCTTGAGATCGGGAGACCTTAAAATAGTCTCAGCGATATCGTGGAGGGCCTCAAGCTGATAGCGGGCCTTTAGCGCCTCATCAGCCCGCCGCTTCTCTTCGCGCAACCTCTTCTCCCGCAGGGCATGCTCCACGGCTGGCCCAAGCCGCGTCATCCTGTCCTTGAGGATGTAGTCGGCGGCGCCCTGCTTGATGCGCTCCGCCGCAGTCTCTTCGCTGACGCTTCCGGTAACCACGATGAAGGGAATATCCAACCCTTGCTTTCTTAGATGCTCCAGCGCATGAGCTGCGTTGAACTGAGGCAAGGGGTGATCGGCGAGGATCAGTTCCGGAGCCGTCGCCAACTGGGCAAGGTAGTCCGCCTCAGTTTGCACGCGCACCCACGTGGGCTCAAAACCGCTCTTCTTGATCTCATGAATCATGAGTTCGGCGTCGGCTGGCCGATCTTCGAGGATCAAAACCCGAAGGGGGATGGGCATGGGTTTCTCCGTTACGCTTCTCCGTGGTCGGTAGCCGGATTTACCGCTTCCCGGCCCGAGCGACTTTCGGTTTTCAGGCGTCACTTTCTCGGACGTTTCCGTGGGCTGCTTTTTTTCTTATTCCGGTTGGATATGAGTTTCAAAAGGTCACTCTCGTTAAAACGCCACCCGCGTCCGATCCTGTTTCCGGGAATAATGCCTTCTTCAGCAAGCCTGTAGATGGTCCGCAGGTGGACCTTCAGCATCGCTGCCGCCTCGTTTGCGGTGATGATCTCCTCCATCCCTTCCCTTTCTCTTCACGGATCTGGAGTTCGCTGATGTGCGCTCAAGTGCTAAAGAGGCAAATCAGATGCCAATTCCGAGGGCAGTGGTCTACCCAAGGAACCAGTTGTTTTTTAAGGAGTTTGGTCTTGTTGGGGGGAGTCACCAGAGGCAGATGAACGGGCCGCTTGCCAAATCTAGTCATCAGGAGACAAATGTTGTTACTGTGCTTGATTGAAGACGAAGGCATTTAGCGAAGGGAGTCTATCAGTATCCATTCACAAAGGCGTCAGTGCAGGAGCTGCTTGCCCTGGTTATTCTCTCCCAACCCCCGGGGGTCAGGTTGAGGTGTCCCGGGTTTCACGGACAGTTAGTTAAGCAACACGTTGGTCGTACACCAGCGGCGGTCCCTTCATCTGAGGACCTCAGGCACTATTCCCAATCGATGGGCAATTTCTTTGAAAACCGTTTCGATCGGTTTCTTGGCCTGCCCTCTTTTTCCTCACCGCCTTGCCGACTTATTTCAGGCAGCGCCCACCTTATTTAGATAATAATGATAGAAGTTTGTTTTTGAGGTTCAGCCACCGGGAACTCAAAAATCACCTCATCGACCGCCTTCCAGCTTGCCTTCAAGGACGCAAGAGCTTGCCGAGGAGAGCAGCCCGGCTCTGATGCACTATTGGAGTGGAGGCTTGACCTGATTTCTTCAACCGGCTAGAGTCTTCCGGTGTCTCTCAACGAAGGCAGCCGAAAAAAGTGCGAAGAAGTCTGCATTGCTCACATGAGGGAAGAGAACGCGCATGCATTTGAACGCTGTATTGAAGCCTTTTCATGGGTTATTTGCTTCGAAAGCTTTTATCATGATATCAACTTCACCGCTTCCTCCCGGTAGCATGGGTCTCCCACTGGCGGGCGAAACGCTCGCGTTCGTCAGCAACGTATTCGGTTTCCTCGACGACCGCCAGAAACGTTATGGCAATGTTTTCAAATCGAGTGTTTTGGGTCGCAAGATCGTTTTCCTGGCGGGTACCGAAGGCGCTGAGGCCTTTTACAACCGGGAGAACATCAGTCGATCGGATGCCCATCTGTTTCCCTTTGTCGATCTCTTTGGCGGGATCAACATGGAGATGTACGATGGCCCAAAACACTTCGCGCTCAAATCGATGGCGCTCACCGCCTTTGATCATACGGCTATCTCGGGTTACCTTCCCGACATGCAGCGTCTTATCGAGGCGACGCTCTCACGGCTGGCTCAGGCTGGGGAGTTCTCCGCGATCGTTGAACTGCGCCGGCTTGCTATCGAGACGATTTGCTGCAACGTAATGGGTTTGTCTCCTGGGCCCGGCACCGATGAAATCAGGCGTGATTACGGCGCGGTGTTGACAGGTTTGCTGTCGCTGCCGGTGGCTTTGCCCGGTACATCCTATGGCCGCGCAAGGGCGGCGCGCGACCGGCTGCTTGCCGGGATCCGAAAAGTGATCCGCGACCGGCGCACACAACCAACCGCGGACGGTCTTTCACGCTTGCTGACTGCGAAAGCAGCTGATGGACGTGTGTACACCGACGATGAAGCCGCACTCGAGGTGCATCACATGGTGATCGCCGGATTCATCGTCTATGCGCTAATGGCCGAAGCCATGCGCCAGCTTGCCGAACAGCCCGAACTTCGACAGCGTTGCTGGACCGAGGTCCGTGAGAATATACCTGCCGGTCCTCTTACAATGGAGGCGCTTTCTAAACTGCACATCTCAACGAACGTGATCCTCGAAGCGAAGCGCTACGTTCCGTTGGTACCGCTCGCATTTGGCCGCGCCCAGCGTACGTTCACCTGCGGCGGCTTTCAGGTGCCCGACGGCTGGACCGTTTACCTTGCGTTGTCTCTCAACAACAACGACCGCACGATCTATAAGAATCCTGACCGCTTCGACCCGGATCGTTTTAGCCCGCCACGAGCCGAGCATCGTAAGCATCCGATGGCGTTCATCCCGCAGGGCGCAGAGCCGCCTACAGGTCATAGATGCCTGGGTCTGGACTACGCCACTTTCCTGAGCGTGGCGTTTCTGGCGCTTTTGGTACGGGGATATGAGTGGGAGCTGCCACCCCAGAATCTGGAATACAACTGGAAGACGGTGCCGCCTCAGCCGCGCGATGGCTTGCGCGTTAGTTTACGGCAATTGGCGTGACCGCAAGCTCCCTTTCGATTCGGATCAAACTTGATTTTTCTTTGAATGATAGGAAGTTCCTTTTGAGGTAGCATAACAGCCAACTCCGAAATTCCCCCGACAATCACGCGCCAGCCACCGTCAGAGTGGAAACAGACCCCAGCAGGAAGTGTGAGCCAACCCCGGATCCGATTTTGGGGCGGAGAGTCGCTGATAAGGTCCGACTATGTCAACTCGCGGGCGGTTTGAAAAGTTTCAATATTTTTATATCCACTCTCTTCGCGTTGATAAATGCACCACGACTTGAGAAATGATTCTCATCTAATTCCCTACCGAGATCTTGATCGATTTGGCTAATTCCTTTATCAAGTCACGAAGGAGTTCGCGGGATTCCTTGTTTTTCATTGCCATATCAAAGACAGTCGCAGGGCTTTTATCTCCCCGTCTACCAACACCTGGTTCGTCTCGACCAAATGACCTGTCACCGATGTCGATCCTGAATTTATCCTGTAATTCCTGTGGAAGCGGCGCTAAGTACGGACCAATCGCCTCGAGTTCCAAGGCTAGTTTACGATTGCGCCGTTCGATCTCAAAAAATCTATCTGCTTGGAATGCAGCGTACGCTGCTAAGACACCTACCGTAATGCAAAGAAAAACCCGAGCAGCGAGATTTTCCCAACTAAAGGTTCCCTGAACCACCGGAAGAAATGCTTTATATGCGAGACCAATTACTAGAAGCATCGCCAATACAGTCGCTGTCTGCCAAAACCAAAGGCTCCGCCGGGCATAGTTGGCAGTCTTTACGTATCCTGAAGTCACTCCTAGATTTCCGATGACGCCTACCAGCTTTTCGACTTGCGTCCGGTGGTTCTCGATCTCTTCGAGGATACTTTTTGCCGCCTGGCCGTAGTTGTTATTTAGAACAGCGATGTCTTCCTGATATTGTTTAAAGGCATTCTCTCTCTGTCGAGTGAAGTCTGCATTTTGTTCTGTAAGCCGTTGCGTGTATTCCGCGATTAACGCCCCAAATTTTTCCTGGTGTGCAGTCAGCGCGGCAAGGGAGTCTTTGTTACGACTCTCTTGCGCTGACGAGAATTGTCCCTGGTATTCAGATGTGACCTGTGCCAACCGTTGCCGTTCAGCAACGATCTCCTTCTCCAAATCGGTCAGTTTGCCACGCAACAATTCCGTTTCGGTCGTGAGCTGCCCGCTAGCAGTACTACCCCGCTTCAACTGCTCCTCGAGAGTCCTCCGGTATGAGATAATGGACTCGTTCACTCCGATGAGATCCTCAGAGGTAAGCGGTACGCAGACAAGGTTTAGGTTGACCAACGCTGCGTCCATGTGTGCATTGGCTGTGACAATGTGGGAGCCACTGCTATCGGAAAGAAACGCTTGCAGCTCTGCCGCCGCGTTCCGTAGTGCATTGGCGATGCCCTCTAGGGGAGCGGGATATGTCGTAAAGGGATCTGTGCCAGCTAATCGTTTGCCACAAAATGCCAGGACGGCGTGAATACGCTCAAGTCCGTCGGTGCTTTCTGGATCGATGCGGTCTTTAGCTTTAGCCTGATCAATTAAGGGTCCGAGCGATTTAAGCTGTTCCCATACCGGATGATTGCTGATGCGATCGGTCCACTGACTCACGGAATATCCTCCCGGGTACGAAGCCAGCCCAACAAAGCTAGGCCCTTATAACATAAAAATAAATCGAAATGATAGGAAGTTCCTTTTGAGGTAGCATAACAGACAACTCCGAAATTCCCCCGACAATCACGCGCCAGCCACCTTCAGAGTGGGAACAGGCCCCAGCAGGAAGTGTGAGCCGACCCCGGATCGCCGTATTGGGGCGGAGAGTATCTGATAGAGAATCGGGCTCCCGTCCTCCCTTCGAGTTCCCTCATGGTGGTGAGCAGCTTGCCGAACCACAGTCCGATCTATATTCGGGCAGATCCTTTACCCCTAAGCAGGCAACTTCCGTATTCCCTTTAATGTCAGGCCACAGTGCCTCAGCTGGACCCCGCATGTTTGACCCCGTTAATGTGTTATCCACTCAAAGAGGGATGGCTTACTTCGGAAATAGCTCGTGATTATGTGGGTTGTCCGTTCGTTGCGGCTCGCGATAGGAACGCCCGGAAATCAGGTCGATAAATGCGCGTGGTGATTTTACGGCTTTTTCTAACAGATCGTTTGACATCAGGGCCGCAAACAGGGCACACGAACGGGCCTGACAGTTGATGGATCGCGCAGGATTGAACTCGATATCAGTAAAGCCAGAGTACTGGCATAGGTGTGATTTGAGCCATTCTCTATGTTCGAAAATCGCATTGATATAAAGCCAATCATAGAAAACCGTCTTAGGCTCAAGCGGAAAACTAAAACCGTCAAAATCGAACCCTACAATTTTCCCTGAAGTTTGTAGGCGCGGAGCGCGTTTGGCGGCTCTAACGTCGGAGAAATACAGGTCCGTATAAGGCCCGCCCCTCTCAAAGACCTTGCTTCCTTGAAACGCACACTCCAAGGGAATATCTCCGGACCGCTTGCTGTGAACCTTCAGATGAAAGGCGCTAAGATGTTGACCTAATTTCCCATCTGCTTTCGTTGAAATCTCCAGCAGGGGCGAATAGCCTGCAGCAGCGGCGGCCTCGTGTAATGCCTTGATATTTTTTTTCTTCTGTACAGGCGCAAATCCGCTGTTCCAGACAAGATTGAAAGAAATGACCTTTACCAACTCTGGATCGTCAGGCGCCGGAATGTAAACAGGTCTTTCAGCCATGCGGAAGGTTCCGTATTAGCTTTATGGGGATATGGTCAGGAACAAGAATTTCACATTTCTCGGCTTGGTCCAAGCGCTGTTTGATTGCCGGGTTGTTCCAGTCGGTCCGTGTGTAAATCACCTCGAAATCTATCATCGTCCGCGCTTCTTCCAGAGTGTGGATCGGCACGCCCGATTTATTGGATACGTCCGGTGTATATTTCACGCCCTCGAACTTCAACACCTCCGGATGAACCTGAAGGAAAATAGAATCGACTATTCGGCCCTCTTGCCGTGCAAGATACTCCATCGGGTGGTTGTTGCGAAAGCATAAATGAACATACCGATGCAAGCCTTTCGCCTTGTCGGCCTCATGACTCCAGTCGTTTCCACCTGGGGCAGGAACTTCAATCCTCCTCTCTTCCAGTTTTTCGAATGAATACAGCCCGCCAAGCTCCCTAATTATCGGCAGGTTCCTACGGTCGCAAAAATGGTAAAGGTGCGGAACCTTGTATTGAATGAATGGGTCTGTCGTTTTGGCCATCCTAAATCACTTCGTTTTCTATGTATCACTATCCCCAATGCTTATGGTACAAGCGATGAGGTTGTGGTTCAAATCCCATCGCTTCCCCCGGCGCGCGTTCCGCTAAATTCGCCACAATCCGCCACGTGCGGACACGTCGCGAATTTTATGGTGAAACAATAAATGATAGAAAGTTCCTTTTAAGTAGCGCAATCGAGAGTCCCGAATTGCCCTCACGATCACGCGGCACCGCGCCTTTAAGCGCCCCAAACAGCCATCAGAGAGAATAGGCTGGCCTTCAAAAGAAAAAAGAGATCTGCTCTTGGCTCAACTCGCCTATCTTCTGAGTCTAAAAACCATGAATACAAAAGCCCGGTTGGGGGTCCGTTCGGGCTGTGATGCAGGAGCAAAGATGTGAGCGGATCGAGTGACCGAGCCGAAGTTAGGTCCCCGTAAAATAGAGCAAATTTACAAAACAGGCAAGAGGGTTAGGCAACAGGCACCAGCCATCAGTTGGACAAGGCCAACCGACGGGGTCTACCCGACAATCTTGCCAATCCTAGGCCGCTTTTTTCTTTTTGAGGCTGAACTCGATTTGATAGCCCGCCAGCTCAGCGAGCCGAAAGAGCTGGACGATCTGTTTGGAGACCTTGTTTTCTTGGAGCAAGCGCACCACCTGGGAGGGAGAAGTATCTAGGGCATCCGCAATCACACGGACGGATAGCCGGGAAGTGGAGATCTTGTCCTTCAGTGCCCTCTTCAACTGATTCACGGGCGACCAGTGGTAGATGGGATCACAATAGTACAACACGAAGTCGGCTGGGAAATCGCTTTTGGAGCCGTCTTCCAGAACGAAGGACGCCGCCTGGTCTCCCAGTTCCCGGTCGATCTTGATCGACGTAAAGCGGTTCTTGCCGCTAATCTTCACATTTTTGAAGACGGCAAAGGGTAGAGTGTAGCTCTTCCTCTTTTTTCCCTCCTGCAGAGTGATTTCCAGCACGTTCTTCCGGTAGTTTGGTTTGATTTCCTTAAATTTCGGGTTTCTCATAGAATGCCTTCCTCTCGTAAAGCCTCCAAAGCCTTCTTCGCCTTCGGCGTCATCTTCCCTTCCATCACTGTCCAGGTTTCGATATTGAACTTGAGAAGGCGCTGTCTATCCTCAAACACGTGGACGTGCTTTGGATCGTGATCCGTGGAATACAACACCATAATGACGCCATGGCGTTTCCACCGACCCATACTTATGTGTATCCCAAATAAGATACACTTGTCAACGCGGGTTAAACAGGCATTAGGCAATAGGCAACGGCAACCTGCTCTCTCACCGGGCGACCTCCTACATGAGCCGGTTCAAGCCTTGACTCTCAGCGGAAGATATATGAAAGTCGGGAGCGCCAGAACCGGTTCACTATGGATTTTGAGCTTTCACAATCCCAGCAAGAATTAGTCGAGAGAGTCGATCGCCTGGTGCGGGAGCGGATCGTCCCCCGCGCTGAAAGTTACGACAAGACGCCGGAAATTCCGACCGAAGATCTCCAGGATCTCCACCGCGAGGGTTGGCTCCTGGCCAATCTGCCGCGCAAATACGGCGGTCTCGGCTACGGCCTGGAAGGAGACGATCCGCTCGCCTTCTTCCTTATGATCGAGCACTTGGCCTACGGCAACCCGTCGACCGCCCATTGCTTCCAGGTGCACAACAACACGCTCATGATGCTGAGCGCCACGGCTACGGATTCCCAGCGCGAGCGGTGGATCGAGCCCACCGTCAAGCGGGCTGCCCTGTTACCGGGCGCCGGCACCGGACCCTTTGGCGCGGGCCCCACCACGGCGCAAAAGGTAAACGGCGGGTTCGTCCTCAATGGGCTCAAACATTACGCCACCAACGCTCCTCTCGCCGAGTGGATCTGGGTCGCCTCGGTCAAAGTCGAAGGAGAACAAAAACCCGCCGTGTTCATGGTTCGCCGGGACACCCCCGGCGTCAGAATCGACACCGAAGTATGGCAGCCGATGGGAATGCGAGCCTGCGTGAGCCCCTGGATTTATCTGGAAAATTGCTTTGTGCCCGAAGAGGATCGGCTCGACCGGGCCAGCCAGGCCGCGCCGCAGAACTGGCTGGGAAAAATCAATTTCGCCTTCACCGCCAATTATATCGGCTCGGCCCAACTGATTTACGATTGGTCGGTGAAGTACGTGCGGGAAAGAGGCCAGGGAAAGGATTCATCGCGGCAGCTCCGCGTGGGCGAGATGAAGAGCCTCCTCGACGCCTCCCGGCTCCTCTTGTACCAGACCGTGGCGCTCTTCAAGCGCGACCCGGAAAGAGCGATGGTCATGGCCCACGAAGCGAAATGGCTCGCCAAAGAAGCCCTGATGAAAATCATGTGGTGGGCCGGCGAAATATGCGGCTCGACGTCGCTGTTCCAAAAGTATCCGCTGGAAAGATTTTTCCGCGACATGCACGTTCACATGCTCCACGGCTACCACGACACGCCGGCACAGGTGGTAGGGGCGGCGGAGCTGGGTGAGCCCTATGACGTCAGCAAAACACGGTAAAGAATTACTTTAATTTAGGAGGATATATGAGTGAAGTCGTTTATGAAGATCTACGCAGTTTTATAGACGCCTGTAAAAAGATCGACACCTGGCACGAAGTCCGGGACGCCGACTGGAAACATGAAATCGGGACCTTGAGCGAGCTGGCCGCGGAAAAGGACGAACCCCCCATGCTGATCTATGACCGGATCAAGGGATATCCGGAAGGCTACCGGATCGCGAGCCTGGTCCTGGCCTCCACCAA
>Ga0184640_10000053_pt1 | contig 25294 bp, 21 predicted proteins | sample PLM31_200_b2_FD_133161 | JGI IMG/M metagenome (GOLD analysis project Ga0184640, IMG submission 133161) | Groundwater sediment microbial communities from an aquifer in East River, Colorado, USA - PLM3-1_200_b2 | ecosystem: Environmental > Terrestrial > Soil > Riparian zone | place: USA: East...
AGCTCGGTTCCTTTCCTGGAACTCCCTCAGAGTCTCTTCAGCTTTTCTTAACTCCTTCTCAGCTTTGCCTAGCTGCTCGCTGATGAAACGCCTTTGGTTGCCTGCAGTTCCCGTCCCAAACTGCATGACCAGTCGGTCAAGATTCTCTGTATAAGCGTTGGCCAGATCCGCAGCCATTTTTGCATCTTTGTCCTCCACCTTGACAGAGAGGACGCCCTCCTTGGAGACCGAAACCTTAGTTAAATCCTGCAATCCTTTGATGGCGTCCTCGGTATGCAACGACTTGTAGTATTCTTGCAATTTAAAGCGCTCGACGAGGCTCTGGGTCATGGTCCGGCTCTTTAGAATACTGATGAAGATATCCCGGTTGGGTGTTAGGGAGGAACTAGCAAGCCCAACCATCTGCTGGGCCAACATAGAAGCTCCCAGAGCCGAAAGCAGACCGCCCCCGGCGCCTTCTCTCGGAGTAATGATGGTTACTGTGGACTCGTAGATCTTCGGGGAAAGGAGACTGAAGAGCAGCGCGGCCAGCACTGAAACCGAACAGAGACTTCCTATTAGAATTTTATGCTTCCAGATGACGCGCCAGTAGTCCAGCAGATTGATCTCATCGTCGTCGCTGGGGCGGTAGGTTTCCTGCTGTGCCATAACCCCTCCCTACATATGAAACTCTGTTTTCATCCTCTTCGATGTATCCCTGTCTCGACGCAAGCTCTAATTGAGTGTCGATATCGCTAGCAGAGCCAGCCGCGATATAAAGAAACTGAATAAACTCCCTCTTTGTTTGCCTGGCAGCCTCTTCTGCTATGTTAGAAGGAACTGAAATTGCCGCTCTTCGAAGTTCAGAGCTTAAAGCATATTCTTCGTTCTTCGGAAAACCGGCAGTGAGGCGGTAAATGCGTTCCGCAAATCCAATTGCCTGGTTCCAAACCGGAAGTAAGCGATGAACTCTCACTGTTTACTTTTCACTATTCACTAGAAGATGGCAGCCAGTCCCGCTAACCCCAGCGCAACCTGTCCCGCGATCGTAGCGAGGTCCTTCAGCAATGGGAGCCACTGGAATTTCGCCTCAGTCGACGGAGGAACAATGATCACATCTCCAGGCTCTATCTGTCTGAGTTTTACAAAGCCGGTGAGAGCCGACCCGTCGGCCTTAAGCAGATAGACCCCTTTCTGATCCGCCTCCGGAGTAAGACCGCCAGACCGGTTCAAATAGTACTCCGCATCCATGTTCTCTTGATGAAGCACTCCGGTAGGATTACGAACGCTCCCCATGACAAGAACCGTAGCTGGCTTCTGAGGAATCGTGAGACTATCCCCGTCCTCCAGAATGAGATCGTTGGAAGCACCCTCAAGCTTTTCTGGATCATCCAGGCGAATGACTACGCGTCCCAAAGTAACTTTGGAGGCAAGAAGTCTTACCTGCTCTCTTCTCTGAGTCAAAACAGCCTGCAGGGCTGTCACCTCTTCCTTATTTAGCCCGCTCGACACCAAGGTCAGCCCGCTTGCTTCGGACAAGAGGCGCTGCTCGTGATCCCTGACAAAATCATCCAACCTCCTTTTCTCCACCTCCTGAACCGTCACGCGGGTAAACACAGCTCCTTTGGGAAATGCTTTGTCGGTAAGCCCTCCCGCTCGCTTCAGGACGGAGCTAAGCCTTTCGGCTTGTTGAATAGTGTAAACCCCCGGCCGCTTGACCTCTCCTCCCAATGTAATTTTCCACGGAGTTCGATACCCGCTTCTTATGGTAATCTGGTCCCTGGCCTTGAGACTGAGATCATGCTTCGGATCGCCCTCCCATGCCTGCCTGAGATCGAGCTGCATGACTTCGGTAGTAAGGTCTTCTCTCAGGCGCGCGACCTCCACTCGATCCATGTAGGCCTCCGGGAGCACAGCCTCATGCCGCACAAGCTGGCTCAACCGCATGCCCCGCCTGAGTTCATACTCGCCCGGATGTTTGACCGCCCCAACTAGAGTGATGGTGTTGTAGATCCTGGGGTCCGTGGGATAGATCCTGACCAGATCCCCATTCTGCACGAGCGCATCTTTCGGTGCATCTCCGTTACTTCCGCTATCGGTGAGATCAATATCGATGACCTCCCGTTCCGCGTTCAGCTTGGATCGAATGAGCTGGACTCGTTTCAGATAGCTCTGCGGCATGACCCCGCCCGCCATCTCGATGAGATCAGTCACTTTCGTCGTCCCCTTTAATTCATAGATCCCAGGCCGCTTTATCTCGCCTTCGACTGCGGCAACCGGACCGACGGGAGGAACGAAGATCGTATCTCCCGACTCCAGGCGAAAGTCAGTGGTTTTGTCGCCCCTCAGAAGAAAATCGTAGAGGTCCACCGTGCCGACATCGTGATGATTGCGCTTGAGCTGCACGTTGCGCAGAGAGCCGAGCTTTAGCGGCCCGCCTACGGCAAATAGCGCGTTGGTCACAGTTGCAAGAGAGCTTATGGTAAACGATCCAGGCTGACATACTTCTCCAACCACATAGACCCTGATGGTCCTGAGCCTTCCCATGGTTACATTCGTCTGAAAGCCGGGATAGGACCGGGAAAGCTGCTCGCGGATAAGGCGCTCCACCTGTGAAAAGGAGAGGCCCCAGACGCGCAACGGACCCGCACTGGGCAGAATGATCTGGCCATTGCGGTCTACAGTGCGGACACCGCCGCTCTCCATGGCTCCATAGATATTGATTGCAAGGTCATCTCCTGGCCCGAGGATGTAATCCGGTCCTACGGGGACATCCATGACCGGAGCAAAGGTAGAAACGGGAGAGGAGAACAAAGAGTATCCGTACTGCTTTAGCTCTTTACGAAGGCCTTCACTGAAAGAAGGAGCGCGATTAAAAGTCTCCTCAATGGTAGAAAGTGGCTCGTAGAAAAACTGCCCAGGATAGGGAGCAGCAGGCACATCCAATCTTTGCCCAGAAGGAACTCCCCTTGGAGTTTGCCCGGCCTCACCTTGTCCCGATCCACCCTGGACAGCAACCGGCTGAAACCTATTTGCTTCGGGTGGGTTGGGAGCTCCCGGCCATGGGCTTTGAACTGGAACAGTTTGAGGTGACCCACGACTCTCTTGCTTGGGAAGAGCAAAAGGAGGCTGCGGCAGAGAAACCCATCCGCAATACCTTTGGGCACCCTGAGACAAATCAGGTGGGAGCTGCTGCTGCACTTGAGGAACTTGCGGATTGAAACCCTGTCCCTGGGGACTGATTTGCGGCAGGCTTGGCGGCTGAACTCCTGGAAACCGAGGCGTTAAACCATCCCCATAGGGTTGCGGAACGCCAGGCCATTGGGGAACGATCTGTTGGGCCTGGAGGGGATGGAATCCCATTCCTGTCGCCAACAACAGACTTAATAAAGTGGCACCGAAACTCCTTTTCATGCTCCACCTCCTATTGCTTCTTGAACTCGTAAGTCGTAAGCCCGTAAGGCGTTAGGGGACCAACTGCTGCCATTTATTTCCAGTCCTTAATCTTCTGAGATTTTCCAGATTGGTGACGGATGAGCCCTGTGATCATTTTGTCCACCCTTGCCATCACCTCCTCTAACCCTTGCCAACCATTGCCGTTAAGGAATTTTAGCAGCCTTGCTATTTCCAACTGCGTATCCAACTCGCTCAGCGACCCTTGAGCCATATGTAGAAATTGAACAAACTCTTTTTTCGTCTGTCGGGCAGCACCCTCCGCGATGTTACTCGAAACACTTACAGCAGCTCTTCTCATCTGGTCAGTTAAGCTATATTTCTCCTCTCTCGAAAAAATCTCGGTTACCTTCTAAATCTCGACTGCTAAATTCACAGCTAACTGCCAAACATCCAGCTTTTTATGCGGCTTCTCCATGCTCCCCATTCCACTGACGCGCTAACCCTTTACGCCTTACGGTCCTTTTAAAATTTTTTCTCCCTGCTCTCCCATTTCGCCCTAAATGTGATCCAAAAAGAAAGAGCGATCAGCCTAAGGTCGAGCCAGAGGCATTGATTTCTGACGTACAAAAGATCCAGGCGAAGCTTTTGCCTTGGGGAGGAGTCATAGCGGCCGTAAATTTGAGCGACTCCCGTAAGTCCTGGGCGGACGGCGTGACGATGATCATAGTTGGGAATCTCGCTCGTAAACTGGTCTACGAACTCGGGGCGCTCAGCACGGGGGCCCACGAAACTGATGTCTCCTTTGAAAATATTCCAGAGCTGCGGCAGCTCATCCATAGCCGTGGCGCGGAGAAAGCGACCCACCCGTGTCGTCCGATGGTCATTCTCGGCAGCCCAAACCGGCCCTGTCTGGCGCTCAGCATCGACAACCATGGACCGGAACTTAAAAATCGTAAATTTTTGACCGCCTCGGCCTACTCTGTTATGAAAATAAAAGATAGGTCCGCCGTCCTCCAGTTTAATAGCCAAACTAATGATCAGCCATAAAGGCGTAGAGGTAAGCAACCCCAAGAAGGACAAAATGATATCGAAAGCCCGTTTCAGGCTCCAATCTGCCGCTTCGCCTTCTGAAGAAGTCCGCTCGCTAAAATGTGCGGTCAAATCCGAAGGCAACGCAGGGGTACCGTTCTGGCCCAGGTCAGCCGATTTTTCTACAGCGCTCTCGTCCAACATGACAAAAAACCCGCAGGAGTGCCGTTAGTTCCGCTGAATCAGCCCTACGACAAAACCCAATCCCCTAAAAAAATGCATGGTCAGAAATACCAGGGGAAGATACCCCCTGACTCTGGCGTCTTGCCCCACCTGAGCGGTAAACCCTGCCGCGGTGAACAACAGCAAAGACACCAGCGGAATGGTAAGCGAAGCATAGTATAGAGGGGTGATAGCAAAACTTCCCAAGACGGCTAGAGCGAAAATCGGCGGGACCAACTGGCGAGCGGCCGTTAGCCTGCCATGCTTCCGGGCAATGTATGCCTGCCCTTGCCCGTATGCGTAGTACTGTCGGGCCAGTTCACGAAAAGAACTCCTGGGGACGTAGCGAACGGCCAGCGAACTGTCTAGGTAGATCTTTCCCCCGCTTTTTCTAATGCGCAGATTCATTTCTGCGTCCTCTGTGGGATGAGCCAGCGGATCAAAATAACCCAGTTTTTCGAAGAGAGTTTTTTTAAATGTCCCTAGATAGACCGTATCCGCGTATCCGTTGAAATTGCCCTTATGGAATTTAGAATTCGCGACTCCTGCCGGGTGCCTCATGGCCATCGCAACCGCCCGCTCAAATGCGGTCCGTCCCACAGGCAGCATCATCCCCCCCACGTTGTCCGCATCTGACCCCTCCAAGAGCTCGATGCACCGCTTCACGTAATGTTTGGGATAAACGCTATGGGCGTCAATTCTCACAATCTTGTCACCACGAGCCGCTCTGATACCGAGGTTCAGACCATGGGACTGCAATCTGTCGGGGTTCCTAAGAATTCTTATGTTCCTGTGCTTCTTTTGCAACTCTGCAACGATGGGCACGGTCCCATCGCTGCTCATGCCGTCCACAACCAGGATCTCGCACCTCGCACGCGCAAAATCATCCAGAAGACTCTCCAGGCATGGTCGGATGTGCGCTTCTTCGTTATAACACGGGATAATGAGAGAAATGTCTAGTCTCTTCTCCTCCACGGCCACGTCTCCCGGCAGAAAACGTCGACTTGCCTCCATAACGATCCGGCCCAATTCATTGGGAGGCTATTGGAACGGTCACGATACGCGCAAAAGCTAACGGTAAGAAGGTCAAAGACCTTCACGGGTGTCGGGAAAGAACCCGTCAGGTCCGGCTGTGGGAAAGCTCGCGGGGAACGCCTCTGAGAACTAGGTGCCTGATGACCTTCCTGAACCCCATAACGTTTCTTTTCAGCTCGTCAAAATCTTTCAATGATTGTCTCGCTTTGTAAAAGATATAACTCGGCCTCAAGTAGAACCGCCTCCGAGCGTAATCACAAAACTCCTCAATGAACTTGTTGCTCAGGTTAAGACGATCCACCGTTGATTGGTGATTCCCTTCTTCATCATTCCAATTTGCGAAATTTTCGCTCCTGAGCATCCCCTGCTCCTTGAAAAACTGGTAATCGATTGTCCCGGGAGAAACCATAATGGGAAAGAACTGCGCCGTATCAATAGGAAGCCGCAGGGCGAACTCAAGCGTTTCCCGCAGGCTCTCCTCCGTTTCGTGCTTATTTCCAAACATGAAGCATCCATGGACCATCACCCCCGCCTTATTCGCGTCATGGACGAACTTCTCGATAATGCTCAGTTTCGTCCCCTTCCGCATCTTATTGAGGATTTCCTGGTCTCCGGACTCGAACCCGGTGCACAGCATCCGACAACCAGCTTCTCTCATCCGGACGAGAGTCTCATAGTCCACATCGGCCCGGGCGTTGCAGGTCCACTCCACTCGATTGAGCCCCTCCTTGATCAGGCGCTCGCAAATCTCGCGGACACGTGGTCGGTTAGCGGTGAACGTGTCATCCTCGATCATAATATTCCGCACAGAGGGCAACTCCCGGTGGATATAGCGAAACTCCCGCACTACATCCTCTACCGATCGTGTCCGGTATTCGTGGCCATGCATGACCTGAGGTAATTGACAGAACGTGCAGCGGTAGTGACAGCCACGCCCCGTGATGATCGTCACCATCGGATGCTTGTTATGACTATAATAATAGGCCGGGATATCGAGGAATTCTTTATAGAGTTCCGTCGCCAGAGGCCAACCGTCGAGTTCCTGAAGTAACGGCGGCTGGGGGTTCTCCACGATCTCGCTGTTGACCTCGTAGGCCAAGCCCTTTGCGCAATGAAAGTCTTCTCCACCTGCCATACGGTTCGCGATGTCCACCACGATTCCGTCATATTCCCCCACGAGAATCCCATCCAACTGCGCGCCGCTCCGACGAATGAAATCCCAGCTCTCTTTCACGGTTGCAGAGACATGAGGGCCGGCGAGAAATACCTTGACCCGGGGGTGGACCGCTTTGATCGCGCCCCCGAATTTGATGTCGCTATAAACACTCGGAGTGCTGGTATTGATCACCACCATGTCGGCGCCAAAGGCGGCGACTCGTCGAACTCCCTCCTCTACGGACAGGGGCGTGGCGCACCCGTCGAAGAGGTCGACTTCATGGTGGTGGAAGCGGGCGTAGCAGGCCGCATACGTCAACCAGTGAGGATAATACAGCGTCCCGCCCTTGGCGACCGCTGGGCTTCGCGATTCGCGCGAGAACCGGGGCTTAAAAGGAGGATTGATAAACGATATTCTCATTGCATCTCCTCATGGGAGCTTTTCAAGCACGCCTAGCCCTTTTCCTTGTACCATATTTCCTGATTCAAACAAGCGGAACCCTGCACGACGATTATGTGGAGGCCGGTTGCTTGGAAAACGCTAAGTTTTCAAGAGGCGCCTCAGGCACCCATTTCTCGGAGTCCCGGTGTGTCGCGCGCACTGAATACACATGGAACATGATAAAAGCCATGATCCAGCCCAGGAAAAAAGATGTAGGATAGGTCTCGGGAGCGTACTGGAGCCAGAAATGGGTCGTCAAAGAGGAAAGAAGAAATACGGACAGGACAAAAACAAAACAGACGTCTTGACTCAAATGCCTCTTCAAAAGCCTCCGCGAGGCAAAAGTCACAACAACCGGGAGCGAAAAAAAAGAGAACCATAACGCGAACGAGAAAAAACCATAATTTAGCAGCAGGTTTACGAGAGCAGAGTCCCACTTGATGTACTCTCCAAATTGCGATGAGCCGAATAGAAATCCATTCCAGGAACCGAGCACCTCCTCGCGTACCAGGTCGAACGTCTCCACTCGCGCCACGACGGAGGTGCTGACCTCCGGATCCATCGGAGAGGGCAGATGCAGGTATGCCTTCGAATAGAGCAAATTGAGATCGCTCAAGGCATCCATGGCGGTAATAATCCAGACAAACACTGAAAGAGTCACCAGACCCACCGCCAGCTCCACCCCGACCAGCTTCAAGAGCGCGCCGCTGCGCGGGAAGATCCTCAAGGCCACCAGGGCAGCCAGTAGAACCACCGCAACCGCAAAGACGAGAATGGCGGCCAGGGAAACGGACGCAATCAACCCCGCCACAGCCACGCACATCTCTAGCATTTCCAGCCGACTCAGCCTGCCGTAGTAGTACACGACTCCGTGCAGAAGCATGAGATGTAGCGCGCACAGATAGCCTAACATATTTGGATTGGCCAGGGTGGCGATCATTCTCCCGAAGTAGACATAGGAGACCTGACTCTCTCCCGGCAAAAGGTAAAATCCTAACCCGATCAAAACGGAGATCGTCATGAAGAGGCGGAAGGATGTGAATAGGGTGTATTGGGCATCGAACCGGTCAGCCAGGATCACCAGGACCCCACCTCCAAAGTAAAACATCGCGTAGTTCTTGAGTATGCCGAGATGCTCGCTGTCAATCTCGAATTTATAGATCGAAATCCAGAGATCGAGCAGAAACAACAATAAGGGAACCAGCGTGTACAGGAACATGGCCCTCGGGGCTCTAACCCGGTAGATACAAAAGGTCAGGAAAAAAAGTCCGAATACGACGAAAGCCCAGAACAGGTCTTTAGACGCCTTGACCTCCATCGGAATGTTTGGATTGCTGATATCTCCCGACGACGAGAGGAAAAAGATGGTCGCGCCATAGAATATCGCTACGAATATCTGAGCGCTCAAAAGGCCCGCCACCAGCCCGGAACCCTTAAAGAAGCCCGCCTTCACCGGTCGAGAACCTCAAGAAGCTCCCGGGAAAAGGACTCCACGTTTTGTTCTGAATTATCATAGAGCTCGCCCTGGCGGGACGCGGCGTAGACTCGGTAGAAGAATGCACTCCCATCGTGGTTGCTTGGAGTATCCTGGAGCCCTCGCTCCAGGACGGGTCGAAGCTCATCCAGGTCCCTGACCGCGTGAGCCCCCGGCGCGTCCCGGTAATAGGTCTTTCCGAGCACGACAACTCGTTTACCCTGCATCAGAGCCTCTGCGCCGACCTTTGAATTCACAGTGATGACGAGCCTCGAATGCGCGATCAAATCGAAACTGTTGGTCCTTGGATGAATGAGCTTCACATTGGGACGCCTCAGCAGGTCACGGAGCATGGCCCATGAGTAGCCGCCCACGGATGCGGGGTGTTCCTTGATATAAAGATCATAACCGAAAGGCAGCAGATCCGAGATAAGCCCCGCCAGTGACATCTGATTCAGAAATCGGGGTTCACGGACGGTCAATTGAAAATCCAGCGGGACATGCAAAGGGAAATAGACATAGAGCCGCGAGTAGTCGGGCTCGGCGTAGCTTCTCGAAAGCGCCGCGCGCCGCGCTAACATCAGCCAACGTTCGCGGACCTGCTGATATATCGCATCGTATTCCTCCGCGTATCCCATGATATATTTGTTCGCGAGTTTTCTCGAAAGCTGGACCAGATTCCTCTTGTTCACCATTTTCCGTAGCCCCATATCATGGAAGTGGTGCGCGTCCTTCTGCGGAACCAAAACCATCTTATTGTCTCGGTAACTTTGAAGATAGGCATCCACCGATCGTCTGAGTTCAGCCGAGTAGGGACCAGAAGGCCTAATCTGGACTTCGGTCGAATCTTCATTGAAAAAGAGCATGCTCCTGAACATCGAGGGCTCAAGAAAGATATGCCTGACTTTTTCGTGCCTGGCACAATAGTACAGCGCCAACGGAGCAATGAACCCCCCCAACTCCTGGACACAGCAAGATATCCCAAGCTCGCGAAAGAGTTTTAAAAAGTATCGCTCGTAGGCAAGCGTCTTTCTAATCAATCTCGGCTCGTCAAACCGCCGGTGGGTGAGCATCTCGTGCCTCAGGAGATCTCGAATGGACGAGAGCTCGTGACGCTCCTCGAAAGCACGCACGGCTACGGGGCTGATATCGATCCCTTCATAACGGATCTCGCCATGGAGGCTCGCCACGTGAAACCCGTTGTCTTTTAGGTAACGGTCTCCGGGCTGATAAAAGGTCAGGAAGAGACTTTCAATGCCGTTCTTTTCTTTGAGCCGGCGCGCCACATTCGCGAAAAAGATGACTTCGCGCATGGCGATAACAGCAAACATCGCATCGAACTTCATATCAGAAAATCACGAAATCACTGTATAAGATTCGCAGGGTCGGTGTCGCCGGAATCCAGGATGAAATCACAGATTCGGTCCAGGGAAAGATAATTGCCTGGCATGAGGGCTTCCAGGTGATCAAAAGTAGAACGAGGCGCTCCAGACGAATCTCCACGGACCGCCCGAATTGGATGCATGAATCGGCGAAAGAACAGATACGCGTAGCGCCTCGCCAAGGTTTGCGTATCGAGATCCAATGCAATACCACCGGGAATTTGATCAAGGATATTCCAATATTGCCCGGCCGTGTCCGCATCGAAGGTAAAACTGCGATTCGCATAATGGATGTTACCGCCAACCACCACGGGTTTCCCCGCCACGGCGGCCTCGAGACCAATGGTGGAGGTGTACACTAAAAATACTGCGTTACACAACAAGGGCGTCATAGGAATATCGCTCCAGTCCTTTTTTGATGCGACCCAAAATTATCTCACAAGAATTGAGCTTACAGCGCTTTAGAACGGTTCACCAGGCGCTCCGTCCTCCGTCCATGACGACATTGAACCCCGTAAGAAAGGCCGACGCATCCGACACCAGAAAGACGACGGCGCCCTTATACTCATCGGGAGTCGCCATGCGACCCAACGGAATGAGTTGAGTGAGCCGCTTGACGAACTGTTCGTCGTGATCTTTGTAAACACCGCCGGGTGAGAGGGCGTTAACCCGGACGTTGTATTCTGCCCAATACGTCGCCAAATAACGGGTCAGGCTGATGAGACCCGCCTTGGCCACCGCGTAGGATAAAGGAGTATTGAAAGGCGTTCCCGGATAGTTATCTTTAGGATCAGGACGGTAAATTCTGTGATCGGGGCTGATCACGCCCACATCTGATGCAATGTTAAGGATGACGCCGGACTTTCTTTCTTTCATCTGTCGCCCGATGACCTGCGAGCAGATAAAGGCCCCGGTCAGTGAGATGTGAAGAGCCTGCTCCCACAAGCCGACGTCGTATTCCTCGAAGGGAGCAAAGTAGTTCCGATTATTCATGTTGCTCTCGACGGTCATAGCAGCGTTGTTGATCAGGATGTCAATTTGGCCCTTCTTGCGAGAAATCTCATCGACGACTTTTCGAACATCCTTCAGGCTCGCAATGTCTACCACAAACCCGTCCGGCCCTGGGCCAAATCTCTCCGCGAGTTCCCTCACGCCCTTCTGAAGGCGAGCCTCATGGATATCGAAGAGGATGGGGAGTGCGCCGACCTCAGCCACTGCCTCGGCGTGCTTCATGCCCAGCATGCCAGCTCCCCCGGTGATAACGGCGACTCTCCCGTCCAGGCGGAAAAGTTCGGCAACCGATTTGCTCATTGGCTAGAGAGGAATCAAAAGGCGCGAGTCTGGCCGCCGTCGACGACAAGCGACGCCCCTGTCACGAAAGAGGCGCAGTCCGACGCGAGAAAAACTACGCAGGCAGCAATCTCTTCGGGACGACCGAACCGTCTCAAGGGAACTTCCGATTCAATGTAGGCCGCTGTTTTTTCGGGAGCTTCTGTGAGTTTCAGATCCCATCCCCCCTCGGGAAAGAGCACGTTGCCAGGGCAAACGACGTTGACACGAATGTTATGGCCGGCCAAATGGCGAGCCAGGGCCTTGCTGGATGCGATGACCGCGGATTTTGCCGCAGTGTACGGAATAGGGGCGGGAAACGCCTCGACTCCCGTAATTGACGAGATCAAGCATATCGCTCCGGAGCTTTGATTCTTCATGACCGGAATGATTTGCCTCACAAGCTCCATTCCCGAGAACAAGTTAGTATCGAAGACCCGCAGCCATTCAGTCCGGTCCGATTCTTCAAAAGGGAGTCCTGAGCCGGACCCCACATTAGCTACAGCGATATCGACTCGACCAAACCTGCTGAGCGCCACTTCCAGGAAACCTTTCACTCCTTCCCTGGATGTCACGTCCCCATTGTGCCAAGCTAACCGCTCGGCGGGAAATTCAGTTGAAAGTTCTTGAACCGTTCTGTCGAGACGCTCTCTATTACGTCCCGAGACAACCACGGAGCATCCTTCTCCAAGAAAGCCGCGAGCTATAGCCTTACCTATTCCACGACTCGAACCACTGATCACCGCGACTTTACCCTTGAGGCTGAGTTCCATTTTCCTCACCCTCAATCCGCTTGAGGCACTGTTCGACAAACGCCTTGTAGGAAACAGCCGTAGCGATATTGTCTGAACCTCTCGCTCCCTGCAAGATAAAAAGCCCTTTGTAACCACTTTCTTTGGCCACCCTAAAGAAATCTTGAAATCTCGCAGCTCCCGTCCCTAAAGCAACGGTCGGACCATGAAGTAACCGGTCTTTGATGTGCACCGACGAGACTCTGTCTCCGTACGCGCGCCATTCTTCGACCGGGTTGTATCCCAGGGAAGCGCTGTTTCCGACATCATAATTGATAGTAACTCTGCGAGAATCGAAATGCTCCAGGAGTCTCCTGAACTCCGCCGGCTCGAGATCGGTCTCCAGGGCAAGATTGACCCCGGCGCTTTCACAAAGGGGAACGACGGAGCGCAACCGCCGCACAAGTATTTGACGATCACTCGCCTCTTTCAGCCGGGATTGATCTACGCACGGGATAACAATATCGGTTACGCCCAAGATCCGGCACTGGCTTATGAGCTCGGCCAAGATCTCGAGACTCTCCTCCGCGGCATCCGAGTCGGTGGAGTGAAAGGGGTGCTTCATGAAGTAATCCGCGCAAATCGTTTTGACCCCCACCCCGTATTCTTTCGTCGTCGCGCGCATGCTCTGGCAACCATTTTCCAGCAACGGATGGTTTCTTATAGCCTCTCCTTGGACATCGAATATAAACTCGATGGCGCTGAAGCCCAGCCGACTTGCCAGGGGGAATTCTTCCTGCCAGCGCTCTCGAGGGAAGGCCTGGATTTGTCCGTTAACCGGCGGCAATAGCCTCCCTTGCATGATGCCGATACGATGGCTCACGTCACCGTCCACCCGCCGTCCACCACGATGGCCTGTCCCGTTACGTAGCCGGACGCGTCCGACGCCAGGAAAATGAGGGCTCCTAAAAGATCTCTCGGCTTACCAACCCGATTGAGAAGCGTACGCTCCTCCAGGCGCTTCAAAAAAAGATCGTCCGGGGCAACGCTATTGTAGGACTCTTCTTCGGTATTTGTGAAAGCGCCCGGCACCAGCGCATTGCAGCGTACATTGTATTTTCCCCAGCACGAAGAGACATATCTGGTGAAGGCCAAAAGTCCTGCCTTGACCACTCCGTAGGATGGAGGGTTCATGAAGCTGGTCCCCTCGTAAAGCTTCAGGTTCGGGCTGACCAATCCATACATGGACGAGATATTTATGATGCTTCCACCGCCGCGATCCTTCATCTGCTTACCGATGAGTTGTGTGGTCAGAACCGCCCATGAAATGCCCGATTCGAAGGCAGCCTGCCAATGATCGAGGGTTGAATCCTCTAGGCGTCCCTCGGGAGTATTAAATCCGGTGCGAGGGCTGAAATCATAGGCGTTGTTGACCAACACGTCCACTTTTTCTTCCGCTACCAGCCTCTTGAGGGTCTGCTCAAGCAGGTCCCTCTTATAGAAGTCGATCTGCCGGGCAGCCACCTTGGACTCCCCGAACTCCTCGACATAAGTCCGGAGATGTTGATTCATGGCATCAGAGTGACTCATCATGATGACTCTTCCGCCGGCGCCCAAAAGGGCGCGGACAAAGTGCCGACCAAGGAAACCACAGGCGCCTGTAACGACGACGGTTTTGCCTCCAAGACCAAAAAGCTCTTCAACCAGCAAAGGCTTCATCGCTTTTTCAAACTAAGCGTGCGCGAATTTCATCGATCGAGGTGAACTAATGCTTCTTTGCGACATTCTTTAGAATGAGATCGCAAACTTCTCGCACGGCCCCGCGGCCTCCTTGACGGGTCAGCACGATGCCGGCAGCATCTACCACCTCAGGTACTGCATCCGCTACGGCCACGCCGCAACCGGCGAATCTTATACAATCTAAATCATTATGATCGTTGCCCACATAAACCACCTGGGAGGGATCGATATCTCTCTCATTGAGAACCTCTTTCAAAGCAGTGAGTTTGTTATCCAATCCTTGACGACATTCAATCCCGAGCTTACGACAGCGGGCGATCACGACTGGATTGATCTCAGTTGATAATACCATCACGGGCAGGCCCGTTTTCTGTAAACGGGACAATCCTAAGCCATCACCCCGATTACACCACACGGCTTCCGCACCATCCTGACTTACAAGCACCCTGTTATCGGTAAAAACTCCGTCAAAATCAAAGACGACGAGCCTGAGAGGGTTAGGTAAACTCTGCGCCTGCTCTTGTCGCTTGAGTCTTTCCACGATCCATCCGCACAACTCCAAGTCCTCGCGAGAATCAATCTGAAAAGAGCTCCAATAGTCCATCTCGTAGACCGCGATCTTGCCGCCCAGGCGACTATTCAGGTCTCGGAGAACCCAGGGCTTGAAGACATAGATGGAACCATTTTCCCTGTACTCTTCAAGAAATTCTTGTTCCCGAGGCCGGGCCTTGTAATCGTAGTTCAGAGGCAGTAATCCGTCCTTGTCGCGGCGCCATATAAACTTATCATTTTTACATGCGGAAAAGAGGGAATCCGCTCCGTCATCGATGCATTTTTGCACTGCCCGGTCGATTTCTCCTTTTTGACGAATGGGCGAGGTGCATTGTAGGAAAACCACCAGATCAGCTTTCCAACCCTCAGACCGCTCAAGTTGCTCCAGCACATGGCTAACCGCAGACTCCGAGCTCGCCGTGTCCGTGGCGAGATCGGCCGGCCGCCACACCACTTCGCCACCGCCAGCGGAGACCACAGAGGCGATCTCAGGGTCTTCCGTGGAAACAATAACCCGCTGAATAAACGATGACTGCCGCGCATGCTCAATGGTATGGACCAAAAGAGGCTTGCCGGCCAATGGTAGGAGATTCTTATTAGGAAGGCGCTTCGACCCTGCTCGCGCCGGGATGATACAAGGGATATTCAAAGGTAAATTAGTGCTGGCGGCCTAGCCTACACGACGGAGCTTCGCCATGATGGGCTTCTCGCTCTCATAAACTTTTTTTATCCCGTCTCCCAATGCGATCTCCGCGACGCGGATGTCCCGCACCAGTCTCTTGAAACCTTGCGGCTCCACAGAAGCGGCCTGGTCGCTGCCCCACATGCTTCGGTCCAAGGTGATATGCCGCTCGATCATGCATGCGCCAAGCACGAAGGCCGCGACGGTCGTTTGCAGTCCAACCTCGTGTCCGGAGTAACCGATCGGGCAGTCAAACTCTTTCTTGAACTCCTGGATCACCTTGAGATTCAATTCCTCGGGCTTAGAAGGATAGGTACTCGTGCAGTGCAGGAGAATCAAATTGTCCGTCCCTCCTAATACACCGACGGCATGCCGGATTTGCTCCAGAGTGCTCATCCCGGTCGAGAGCACCATAGGCCTGCCCTTGGATCGATGATAACGAAGCAATTTAGCATCTGTAAGACATGCGGAGGGAATTTTATAGTAAGGCGGATCAAACTGCTCCAAAAAGTCCACCGACGCCTCGTCCCAACAAGATGCGGTCCACAAGATAGACTTCTGCTTACAGTAGCGATCAATCACTGAGTATTCCTCATAGCCAAACTCGATTCCCCGTTTTAGGTCTCCGTTGGTTTTACCGAAGGGATTTTGCCTCGGGCGAGCCAGTTCCTCTGCCGAGTAAACTACCTCCAGGGTTCTCTTTTGAAATTTTACGGCATCGCAGCCTGCCTCGACGCTCGCATCGATGAGTTGTTTGGCGATATCCACGCTGCCGTTATGATTGATCCCGATCTCCGCCACCACAAAACAGGGCTCACCTTTTCCTACGTATCGGTCACGGATTTTAACTTTTTTGCTCATATACACCTCGCTCTCTGTAACAGGACTCTTCCTCCATCACGCTTTCCTCAAAACAACCCAAAGCTGGCGGCAAAACATATTGAGATAACGATAGCGCCCCCATCCCCAAATCAGGCGCTTGAGGATCTCCTCAACCAACGAAAACGGGAAGGCGATCCCGTACTTTACAACGAGAAAAGGTAAAAAAAAGCCGGGCTTTTTCTCTCGCACCAAACGATCGCTTACACCCAGGATGAATGGATACGGCCAGAGATAGATCAGGGCGCTATTGCCCCTTTCGAAAATGTGCCTCATCTCGGCAATCTCCAGCCCACCCAACTCAGCTTGACGGCGAATGAAATTTTCTCCTTCCTCGAGGTTAAAAAACCATTTATGCCTCTCTCCTAGATTACGGGCCTCTCTAGGCAAACCGTAGCCCGCTTTGTGGGTGAGGTTGTGGCCCCACACAAAGCTCCAGAAAAACCCGGGCCAATTGTTCGGTAACGAGATCACCACGTATGACCGGGCTAGCCGGGTCAACTCCTTAAACAGCCGGTAGGGGTTATCCACATGCTCCAAAACATCGAAGCAGAGGACTGCGTCAAAGCTCCCGTCTCGGAATGGGAGAGCAGATCTTTCCAAGTCGGCGTGGACATGCGGGCGGGCGCGAGATTCCGAAACGTCCACCGAAATGTACTTCCCATCGAATTGGGAGCGGAAATAGTCTGCGCTGCCCCCGGCGCCCACGTCGAGGATATTGCCTCCCAAGTACTGCTTAAAAGTGAGATGTGCAAATTCGGCTCGGTCACGACCCTTGAAGTACTCCTTGCCAATCATTATTAAACTCGTTCAGCTCAAAAACATATGCGGTTTAGGCCTGGGGCAATAATCGTAAGGATTTGGGTTGAAATCTACATGCTGAAACGAGCCGGTCCACCTGCTATCGATGAATCGCTCCGGCCGAAAATGACACGGGCGGAGTTGTAAAACGATCACGTCCCGATGGCCTTGCTTGGATATGTTCGCCTTGTGAACGACATTATTGTCAAATAACACTACGGTTCCCTTGGGGCCCGTGATTTTGAACGCCTCGAACCCATCTGAGAGATACCTGTTTATAGCAACGGAGGAGACAAGGGTATCAGCAGCGTGGGGACGGGGCGGTATGCACGCAGCTTCCTGGGTATGGCGCGACTGAAGGTATTCAAACGGTCCATTTTCCTCAGTGACATTCGTTAGATAGATCATGATTTTGAGGATCTCGTTCGGGTGGTTGTCATAGTGCCACCGCCAAGAAACCTGGTCTTCCAAACAGCTCACGACATTGCGGTAGATATAAACTTTGTCCACAATCACATGGGAGCTAAAAATCTTTTGTTCCACCTCAGGCAGCAGCCGGGAACACAATTCCTCCAATCCATCGATATCCAGATAATTTTTTAGCTGTACGGCAATAACCTTGCCATTCTGAACCGCGGGGATTTCACTCGTTCTCTCTGAGATGGATGGATGAGTTAGTTTGGGAAAGAAAAAGCAGTTACGGGAGCATTCAAGCCTTTCCCGGATATCGGTGTGCAGGCTCTCGATGAGCCGAAGGAATTCTCTTGAAAGGTCGAAGAAATTGTGACTACCCCCAGGCGCAAATACACGCACTTTGGTCTCAGTCACGTCGTTGATAAGCGGTCGCGCCTCGCGACCTCCCGAAGCGTAAGAATTTCTCGCCGCTCTGTGGTGGGCGGCATAGTCCTGCAGTATCCTCGTTGCGCGAAAATGGCCGAACGTGGACCGGGCCGCGTGATACAGAGGCCTGACGAGAAGCTTAATAGCTCCTTGCATCACCACACTCCAAACTGGAACGATTCGTGTCCGTGGCTGAAAGAGCAGTGCGAATCCTATCACTCCAAAACGCTACATCCTGCCGGGTGACCAACTTATCTACTTGGCCGAGGAAATCGACGCGCGAGCCGTTATGGAATTTCCGCCCATTTTGAATCGGCGTATCAAAGGATCGTCCGGGAAGCCGATTCAACAACACCTTGGCCGCTCCACGGAGGCTGAGAAAAGAGAGGCTAAAGACAGGTTCCGCCCTTGTGGATTTGAGATGATTCGCAATCTCCTCTGCGCACCTCAAGGAAGAATTTCCGTCCACACGGTAAAACCAGCGCCGGATATGTTCTTCTCGCGCAACCAATCGATCCGGCGACACACGGCCACCCCCAAGATAGAAAGCGATTCTTTCCTCGATTTCCTTAGCGCTCGTGGCGAGGTCGTCACCGTCCAGGGCGTCCTTGGCCGGGCCTTCCATGTCCAGGCTCCACGGCCCGTAATCTTCCAGATGAAAATTGATCGAGGGGATCCCCATCAGCCATGCCTCTATGCCGGTGGTGCAATGGCGGTGGACATGGATTTGAGCGGAATTCAGGATGTCCCAGATATAGTGCTCGGTCACCAGCGCAATATTATCGAGGCCGGCGCCCCGGCATCTCGCCACAAAGGTTTCATATTCGTCGAAGTCTTCATAAGGATGGGGCTTGAGGACAAAATTGACCTCGCGGAATTTAGAGCAGAGACACCGGATTACCTCCAGGGTCCGCAACCGGACCTCTAGATCCTTCCTTGCCAGCGCAACCGGATCAGCCAGGGTCTCGATCCGGCTAACCCCCAGGTCTTTAAAGTCCTTCACCAGAAAATCCAGCGTTCCGGTCCTCACGTGTCGAGCCAGGTTGAAATTCGTAGCCCAGGAGACGAGCGGGCGTCCCGGGACGAGCCCATGTTTCGCCTCGAACGCCTCACGAGACATAAGAACGGATCTCAGGGGCGGCACATAGAAGTCGAACCGGGCGACTCCCGCGACGCGGACGCGATCCGGACCCAGGAGACCCCGGTCTACCATGAAGTCCCTTGTTGTCTCGCTCCACGTCAACCATAGATCAACCAGGGAGAGATCAGAAAACTCGCCGGACACGAATCGAACGAGATCCTGGCTCACCGGCCGCCCCTCCGAGGGAACAACGACGACCAGCATACCCATTCTTTTCGCCACCCTGGCAATGGAGAGGCTGCGAACACCGTTCATGTTCGTCAGGACGACCATGTGAGGTTTCAAAGTGGCCGCCGCCGGTTCAAAGTTGACGAAAGGAAGCACATAGGCCGATATCCCGAACTGATCTTCAAGCCGCACTTTGATGGATGCCAGGCCGGGGAGATCCCGCCATTTGTGATCGGCCAGCAATAAAACTCTATAAGGATCGGACATGAAAGCCTTTCCTTTCAAGAATTCCCCGCGGCCCCTGAGGCCTCTGAGAACTCAGCGCGGAGCAGCCGGCTATATTCTCCATTGCCACTCGCGAGCTGATCGTGGGTACCCTCCGCAACAAAGCGGCCCTGATGCAGGACCACGATCTTGTCCGAATGCTGAATCGTCGACAGCCGGTGAGCGATCACGATGACGGTGTGGCTTTTCTTCGAAAGACAAAAAATCGCCTCCTGAACGAGCCTTTCCGAAATGTTGTCCAAGGCGCTTGTCGCCTCGTCAAAGACCAGAATCGTGGGATTTCTTAACACCGCCCGGGCGATGGCGATGCGCTGCTGCTGCCCGGTAGAGAGCTTCATGCCCCGCTCTCCCACCACGGTCTCATAACCGTTTGGAAGAGACGCTATGAACTCTTCCGCGTTGGCAACGCGGGCGGCTTCGCGAATTTGCGTCGTCGTGAACGAATCGTCCCCAAAGGCTATATTTTCAGCGACCGTCCCGTGAAACATGAAAGGGTCCTGTGGAACGAAACCGATTCGCCGGCGCCAGCTTCGGAGATCATATTCTTTCATCTCCACCCCATCCACTCGGATAGAGCCTTTCTGCGGCCGATAGAGGCCCAGCAGGAGATTGATGACCGTCGTCTTGCCTTCACCCGACCGGCCGACGATCGCGGTCACCTGGTTTTTCTGGAACACGACGCTCGCCCCCGCCAAAACCGGCTCCCTACCGGGGTAGGCGAAATGAATATCCTCCAGCGTAATAGAATCTAAAAACTCCGCAAAAGGTTTCCTTCCAAAGCCCGTCTCCTGGACGTGCGAGGTGAGCAGGCGGTAGACCCAGTCGACCTCGGGGAGCTGGTTCATCAGATCCAATCGCGAACGGTTCACCGTGTGTAGGGACGGCAGGAGCTTGATGACGGCCAGACCGAACAGCCCGATCATCGGTACGGCCTGGATCAGGCCGCCGGGAGCGAACCATCGCAGTCCAATGATCACCGCGAAGAAGACAACCAGAGCGGTCAACTCCAGCATCCCCTTGGGCATCGTAATAGCGAGCCTTTGCTTCACCTGGTAAGCCACCTGCGCCTTGCTGTTCCTGCCGAGCAGCTTGAACCAGTAGGGAAGGACTTCGAACACGAGGACGTGCTTTACTCCCGTAAAAAGCTCGTCCAGGAGGTTATGAATCTCCATCTGCCTCTGCCCGAATAGCTGGCCCATACGGTAGGAAAGGTTTCGGAATAGATACCCTGTGACAAAATAAAAGAAAAAGCTCATAGAGACCAGCACGAGCGTCGCCCTAAAGTCCAGCATCATGAGAAAAACTACGATGGCCGCTATCTTCAAGAATTCGGTCACCCCCAGAGAGAAGATCCACATGCAGTAGGAGACTCTCATCGATCCGTTCAAAAAGATATGCTTGAGATCGCCCTGCCGGCTCTCAATGAAGAACGAATAAGGATGCTGGAAGTACTTTTCCAGGAGTCCCATCCGGGTCTCGTGGAGAACCTTTCCTCCGGTGTACGCCGCCAAATATTCTGCAAGCCCGCTCAACAGAAATTTTGCCAGAGAGAGGGCTATCAAAAGCACGCAGGCCGCCACCACCTTGTCCGAAACCGGAACCCAACCGATGATCCTGTTCAGCAAAGTGACGAGTTGTCCGGTCTGGGCACTTCCATCCGTCGTGTTGAGCAGGAGCATGAGGAGCGGAAAGATCATCCCCACATTGAAGCTCTCGAGGAGAGAAACGGTGAAGCTGACCCCTAGAGTCAACAGGGCGAGACTTCGGTAGCGCCGTAGGAAAAAGAGAAGCGGTTTGAACCCGACGGGTTCGCCGCTTAAGGTGATATGGGACAAATTTCTTTGGGTTCCAGGTTCTGCCATAACGGGTCTCAGTTCCGCGAAAGAAGCCTCGCGCTTTCAGGGCAGTAGCCTCAGCAAGCCGACTCAAGGTACCAGCGGGTATCCTTGCCGGCTTCTCTGGATCCCTTTACAGCGGGGGCTTCCTTGCCATGCCGATCAAACAGGCGGCCTTTCAGGTATCGCAGAGAGTCAACCAGCCTTGGGAAGCGGAGAAGCATACGCCCCAGCTCGACATCGTTTACGACATTCATGGGATGCGGCTTGAGGTCCCTAAGAGGCGCCAGGCCGCCGCCATGCCAGAGATATCCGAGGAGAGGAGGCAACGTCCGCAAGAGCTGTCGGTGAAGCGTCACCCTCCGCCCGTACTCGAAGAGGTAAGCGCTTCGATAGAGAAGCCTTATCTGTTCAACCGTGAGGTAGTTCCGATAGCGCTTTGCGTTCTCCCTACAAGCCAGCTTCCGATCCCGGTAATAGCGGCTGCCCTTATCCAGGCCCCGGGCCGGACTTGGATGGACACGGAAGTTCCCCCAGACTTTTGGAATCCGCCGGCACCGCATACCGCGTATTGAGGCCTCCAGCATGTAATGGAGGAACAAGTTGGTATGGCAGCCTTCTCGATAAAAGCCGCCGATGGCCAGCGCCAGATCTCGCCGGAGGAAGGTCGCTTGGATCCCGGGGAGGTTTTTGAAGCCGAGGATATCGTCAATCGCGATGTCCGTACGATCCTCGGGAAACCTCCATATCTCGCCGGTCGTAAAGCCACTGTCATCGACCACCTGCACAAAACCTCCGGCAAATGCCAAATCCGGGTCCGAGACAAATTCTTCTACAGCCTGCCGGACCGCTCCCGGCTGGTAGGTATCCGTAGAGTGCAGGATGCCTATGAGCTCCCCTCGCGCCAGCCTCAATCCCTTATTGAGAGCATCCATGTGTCCTCTATCCGGCTCAGAGAACCAGCGCACCCGACGGTCGCTTTCGTATTTGCGCAGGATCCCCAGCGAGTTGTCCCGCGACGCTCCATCAATGATAACAAGCTCAAGCGGGTGGTAATCCTGTCGCAAGACGCTCAGGATCGTTTCTTCGAGGTAAGAGCCGAAGTTATAGTTGGCTGTAATTACGGTCACGAGGGGATTATTCGACAACCTGGGCAAGGGTAGCCCCTTTTCTTCTCTCCGGTAGAGGTTCCCGTCGCCGTGGATCTCCCGGGTCTTTTGCTCCTGCAAAGCCATTGTCTCTTTCTTAAAGAACGCCCGCTACTAGAGGGCGTGTCTACTTTCTGAACCTCGAAAGGTCAGTTTATCCCGATGCTCGAAATACCACAGGAGGGTTTTCTTGATTCCTTCCACCAACGAAACTTTCGGCTCCCACCGATATTTTTTTCTGGCCTTATCCGCATCCACGCAAAGATTGAAGTTGATAGTAGGTTTGGTTTTGTCAAAATCGACGGCGATGGCCCTGCTCGACGACTGAATAATTTTCTCTACCAACTGCTTTACGGAAATAGAGGAGCCGCATCCCAAGTTGACGAGCTCAAAAGGAACTTCCTGAGCGTCGAGAACGGTCTCAACAAAATCTACAAGGTCGGAGACATAAAGAAAATCCCGCCCCTCGGAGCCGTCACCCCAAACGACTATTCTATCATCTTGAGAATTCATTACTTTCGCGACGGTGGCTCCGAAAACGTGCGACTTCTCCAGGTCGAACTTGTCGTATGGCCCGTAAATGTTAGAGTGACGGATGACGGTGTATTTTGTCTGGCCGATGGTGGAATAAAACTCGCACATCTTCTCTATATAGACCTTGGTCCATCCGACGCCGAAATACTTATCGAGGATCTGCCCATTGAAATCTTCCTCTCTGACCGGCCGGTCCTGCGACGGGTACATGGTCGTGCAGCTAAAAAAGACGACGTGCTTAACCTTGGTCTCGAAGCAGGACCGAAAGAGGAGGCTGTTCATAACGGCGTTGTCTGTAACATGGATATATGGCCTGGTCACTACATCCTTTGAGCCGGTGGTCACGGCTGCAGCTTGAACCACGACGTCCATCCCCCTTGTGACCTCGCTCACTTCGCGCCTTTGAGTGAGGTCGGCCTTGATCAGAGAAACGCGAGGGTTTTGTCTCAAAGCGTCCTCCGGTTCGGTTTTGAAATATGTGCCGAAAACCTCCATGCCCTCCCTGAAGCACAATTTCTCCAGGACGTTTCTACCGATAAAACCAGTCGCTCCACAAACCAGCACCTTCTTCTTATCCATACAAATTCCCTGTATCCCCGTTATTCTAGGATTCCGTGATGGGCGAAAACGAGATGAAATCTGATTCCTGAGTCGGCTCGACCACCTTCTTTCTGTCCAATCGGAGGGTATAGTAGAAGTGGTCGATGTAAGGCACGCTATATTTAAGGATTTTTTCCAGGGGGTAGGATCGCCCGAGCGGCAAATTCTTCCGGTATAATTCTCTGACTTGATCGAGGGTATGATCGCCGGAAGTGGCCTTGAGGTTGTGCGCGGCCTTGTCTCGGGTCGAGCACGGCCGGAGTACCAGACCTAAGTCCCACGGCTCGCCGTCTTCATGCTTCCACCACACTTTTTCCACGATCTCCAGCCCGTTCTGGGTGGCCAAGTGCGAGAGATTTTCCTCGCTGAAATTGCTTTTGTGGGTAAGATACAGCGCGTCGCTCCAGGTAACGATGTTCCAAATGATGGGCACCTCAAGATAGAGAATTCCAACGTCCGGATCCAATAAATCTCTCATGCGCGACATGACGACGACAGGGTCATCCAAATGCTCCAGACAATGGCTGAAGATAACGACACCGTACTTTTTGGGATTCACGAGAAATTCTTCGATCGAGGTCGTATGGACATGCATCCCGAGGCATCGCTCTATGTAATAAGCCTTGTCGTCTTCCGTTTCTAGCGCCTCAACCGAATAGCCGAGCTTCCGAAACACCGTCGAGCCGGTTCCGTACCCGGCTCCGACGTCTAGAGCAGTGAAGTTCTTTACATGACGCGACAATAGGTCAAAATATTTTTGATATCGCTTCCTCCGGATCTCCTCGATCTCCGGGTTAAAAACCTCCAGCTTCTTGGTCGATATCATAGCCCAACACTTCTTGAACCATCGAAACGACGGGGATACGGATCTGAATGTATACAGGCAATCCTCGCAGGCACTGGTGCTACAAAAGTTCAGCTCGCCCTTGAGATAGACCTCCGCCAGTCTCGCCACTGACACCGAGCCGCAGAGCGCGCAGCGGTTCACGGTCTTAAGGTCCGCCTCCTCAATCGGATAGAAGCGCTGCTCTTCCCTCCTGGCCTCCAGACGCTTCAGGCTCCTTTCCTTAAACTTATCGAGCGTCATATCTCGATTTGCGCTCAAGTCCTCAATTTCGCTTGATGCCATTAATCCTCTTCAGACCGATGTCCTCTGAAAATATCTCGGGCTATCGACTGGTCGCAAGCTTCCTACGTAAGCGATGATCGTGTCCAACAAACGGTCTTTGCCGGAATCCAGCCGTTTCTCGCTTTTGTGATGACGATACCAGTCGTGGCTGTGACACAGGCCATCGCGTAATGATACGCGCGGCGAGAAGTCCGGCACATACCGCTTGATTTTGCTGTTGTCAAAAATGTAGCTATGGGACTTATCGCCCAGCAGAGTCGCGCCTAGCTCGGCGTCAAATTTGTTGATCAGATGGGAAGAGGCAAAGACGTACTTTCCCTCTCCTCCAAAGACGGACCCGATAAGATCGTAAATCTGGATCCAGGAGAGGATCTCGTCGGAGGTGATATGAAACGTCTCGCCTACAACGGAGTCCAAGGATATTAAAGGAACAAAGCCCCTGGCAAAGTCCTCATTGAAGGTAAAAGTCCAAAGGCCCGTCCCGTCCCCATGTACCAGAATCGGTCTACCGGAAAGAATCCTGTCCGCAATGCCAAAACCCATTCCTGCGATACCAGTTGGCAAAGTGAACTCGGCATAGCCAGCGCCGGGTCTCACGATCACAACGGGAAAGCCGCGGGATTGGTAAAAATCATGGAATAGTTGCTCGCACCTTGCTTTTTTGTCCGCGTAGTCCCAAAATTTATTACCGGTGGGGGTGGACTCGGTCACCGGCGGTGTGGGAAGGGGCTTACGGTAAACGGCTGCGGAGCTGATAAAGATAAATTTTTTCGTTCTGCCTTCGAA
>Ga0184640_10000055_pt1 | contig 25239 bp, 21 predicted proteins | sample PLM31_200_b2_FD_133161 | JGI IMG/M metagenome (GOLD analysis project Ga0184640, IMG submission 133161) | Groundwater sediment microbial communities from an aquifer in East River, Colorado, USA - PLM3-1_200_b2 | ecosystem: Environmental > Terrestrial > Soil > Riparian zone | place: USA: East...
CTATTCACTAAATTATGTTGCTCGGTCTGAGAATCGATGTCGATACGCGCGCCGGTTTAAGAGAAGGGGTCCCCCGCCTGCTCGACCTTTTGCGGCGCCATTCGGTGCGCGCGACTTTTTTTGTCACCTTCGGTCCCGACCATTCGGGAAGGGCCTGGAGGCGGCTCGGGCGCCCGGGATTTTTGCTCAAGATGTGGCGCACCAATCCCTTCAGGCTCTACGGCCTCCGGACCCTCCTCTCCGGCACTTTGCTTCCCGCCCTTCCTGTCGGGGAGGGGGCCCCGGAGCTGCTCAGGGAGGTGAGGGACGAGGGACACGAGGTGGGCATTCATGGCTATGACCATGTCCTGTGGCAGGACAAGGTGGAGAGGATGGAGGAGGCGGAGATCGAAGGCGAATTGAATGCAGCCAAGGCAGCCTATGAACGCGCCCTGGGGGCCCCTCCGCTCAGCTCTGCGGCGCCCGGATGGAGGTGCACGCCAGCCACGCTCTCAGCTCAGGAGCGCCTGGGGCTCCTTTATGCCAGCGATGTGCGCGGCTCATCTCCGTTCCTCCCGGCTCACGATGGCAAGTCCTTCGAGACCCTGCAGATCCCCACGACCCTTCCCACTCTGGATGAGCTTCTGGGGAGAGGGCAAGGGATCAACGATCTTCTCCTCTCCAGGCTCAGAGAGGGGCTCAATGTTCACACGGCGCATGCCGAGGTCGAAGGCGGTCCCCATCTGCCTCTGTTTGAGGAATTTATTCGGGAGGTCCTGAGAAGGGGAGTCCGGGTGGTTCGGCTCCGCGATGTTGCGGAGGCAGCTCTAGATAAAGGTTTGGAGAATATCCCGCGCATGTCGGTTCGACGCCAAAAGATCGCCGGGCGGAGCGGCTGGGTCGCCTGCCAGGGGCTGGCCGGATGAGAGGGTGATCTGTGAATCCCGCCCGCTCGCAAAAACCATACGTGCGCAAGGAGCTTCTGCCTCTTTCTCGTCCCTCCATCGGCCCGCAGGAGATTGAGGAGGTGGTGGATACCCTGCGTTCCGGGTGGCTTACTACCGGGCCCAAGGTGGAGCTTTTTGAAAAGCGTTTCCGGGAATATCTGGATGCCCCTGAGGCAGTCTCGGTCTCTTCCGGGACCGCCGGGCTCCACCTCGCTCTTCTCGCAGCCGGCATCGGTCCCGGAGATGAGGTCATTACCTCCACCATGACCTTTGCGGCGACGGCCAACGCCATCGTCCTGTGCGGCGCCAGGCCTGTCTTCGTCGATTGTGATCTCGATACCTTGATGGTGGACGCCAAGGGCGTTGAGAGTCGGATCACCCGGGATACGAAGGCGATCCTGCCGGTCCATTTTGCCGGCCAACCCTGTGCCATGGCCGAGCTGATCGAGATGGCCCGGAGCCATCATCTCTCTGTTATCGAAGATGGCGCCCATGCCCTGGGCACAGAGTATCAGGGTCGGAAAGTGGGGACGATCGGCGACGCCACGGTCTTCAGTTTTCATCCCATCAAGGCGATCACCACAGGAGAGGGGGGAATGGTGACCACCCACCATCAGGAGTGGGTGGAGCGCCTACGCCTCCTCAGATTTCACGGCATCGAAACCAGCGCCTGGCAGCGCCACTCGGGCGGCAGATCTCCTCTTTACGCGGTTCAGATGCCGGGCTTTAAATACACCATGATGGATCTTCAAGCGGCCATCGGCATTCACCAGATGGCGAGATTAGACGGGTTTATCCAGCGCCGCGCCCTTCTGGCCCAGCTCTATGACCAGGCCCTGAGGGATGTCGGAGGGCTTCAACCCTTAGGTCGCGTTCCCTACCCGCACCGTCATGCCTGGCACCTCTACGTCGTCAAGCTGGAGCTGGAGCGGCTGGATATTGACCGGGATACCTTTCTCCAGCTCCTCAAGGAGCGCAACATCGGCGCCGGCATCCACTTTCCCGCGCTCCACCTCCAGCCTTACTACCGCGCGCAATGGGGCTACCGGCGCGGCGACTTTCCTAACGCCGAGTGGCTTTCAGAGCGCATTCTCTCCCTTCCCCTGTTCCCCGATATGAGAGAGGAGGACGTGGCCGACGTGGTGCGGGCTGTGGCCGAGATCTTGGAGGGGCATCAGCGATGAGAGATAGCGGGCGAAGGCTTTGATGAAGAGCTGGAAGGGATGATCGAAAACCCGCCCGCGGGAGAAGGGTCAGATGAAGAATAACGAGATCCTGCAGGAAAAGATAAGCCAAAAGAAAGCCCAGATCTCTGTCTTGGGATTAGGCTACGTGGGGCTTCCCCTTGCCCTCAGGTTTGCCGAGGCTGGCTTTCCGGCTTCAGGCATCGATGTGGATGAGAGGAAAATAGAGAGCATTAAAAAAGGGATCTCCTATATCCAAGGGGTCTCTTTTGAGAGCCTCCGCCATCCACCCATTCACGCCTCTACCGACCCTTCCCTTTTGCGCGCCACCGATGCCGCTATTATTTGCGTTCCCACACCGCTTAGCAAGACGAGGGATCCGGATCTCTCCATGGTTTTGGAGGCGGCCCGGACCGTAGCCAAGTACCTGCACCCAGGTCAGCTCGTGGTCCTGGAGAGCACCACCTATCCGGGCACGACCCGCGAATTGCTGCTGCCCCTGTTGGAAGAGACTGGCCTCAAGGTGGGCAGCGACTTTTTTCTCGCCTTCTCTCCCGAGAGGATAGATCCTGGCAACCGGTCCTTCGGCCTGTCCAATACCCCCAAGGTGGTAGCCGGAGTGACGCCGGCCTGCCTGGAGCTGGTCCAGGGCCTTTATGGTCAAATCGTCAGTCAGGTGGTGCCGGTAAGCAGCACGGACGCGGCGGAGATGGTGAAGCTCCTGGAAAATGTCTTTCGCAGCGTGAACATCGCCCTGGTCAATGAGTTTGCCGTCATGTGCCATCGTCTGCGCTTGAATGTCTGGGAGGTGATTGAGGCCGCAGCCACCAAACCCTTCGGCTTTTTGCCTTTCTATCCCGGTCCCGGCCTGGGAGGGCACTGCATCCCCATAGATCCCCATTACCTTTCGTGGAAGCTCAGGCTCCTGGCTTACAAGGCGCGCTTCATCGAGCTGGCGGATGAGATCAACCGCGAGATGCCCCGCTTCGTCGTGGAGCGGGTGGTGGAGGCCCTCAATCAAAACCGGAAAAGTGTCAAGGGCTCCAAAATCCTCATCCTCGGGGTGGGCTATAAGAGGGACTCCGATGACGTTCGGGAATCTCCCGCCCTGGATATCATGAAGCTCCTCCACGAAAGAGGCGGAGAGATCTCTTACCATGATCCCCATATCTCCCAGATCCCTTTCAATGGCACAGTTCTCCATTCCGTTTCCTTAAGCCCTTCCCGTCTTTCCTCGTGCGACGTGGTGGTGGTCGTGACCGACCACAGCGGATTTAATGCCAGGGAGATTGTGGAGCACGCCCCCTTGGTGATCGACACCCGCAACCTGACCCGCGGCATGGATTCGAAAAGGATCGTGCGCTTGTAGGCTTTTAAAAAATTACTTGACATAAAGCAGCGCTGCTTGCTAAAGGCCTTCTGGTGGCATTCGAAACCAGAAGGCCTTTTTTTTGGCCGAGGGAGGGAATATGAGGCTGCGGATCTGGCGGCGGAGGGTTTTCATAGCAGCCGTAGGGACCCTCGCCTTTCTCTTACTCGTGGCATCGGTGGTGTCGTCTCTCCGGTGGTTCGACCGACCCTTCCCGGGATTCTTTCTCTACGGCAATTTGACGGTCACCCCTGATTTCCAGCCTCATTGGAGCGGGAGCAGAGAGGGGTTGAGGTTTCTGGATCGCGTGGTCGCTGTGGAGGGCAGGCCCATCACCGATTCCCAGGAGATCTATGATCTCGTGCGCAGCCGCCCGGCCCCGTCCTCCTTTCGCTACACGATTGAAAGGGGAGAAAAACGTTTTTCCATTGCCATTCCCTCGATGAAATTTTCCTTCCATGATTGGCTTCTGAGTTATGGCACCTACCTGCTCACCGGCCTTGGGTTCCTAATCATCGGCGCCGCCCCTTTTTTTCTCAGCTCCACATCTCCGGCCGCATCACCTCTCTTCTTCATGGCATGCACGGTCTTCCTGTGGTTTGCGACCACTTTTGATTTTGTCACTGCGGCGGTCTTGCCTAAAGAGATCCGCGTCTTTGCCTTTACCTTCACCCCCAGCGCCGGGCTCCACTTGGGCCTTCTGCTGACCCAGGGCGGGAAAAAACGCAGGGGCCATTGGGCTTATCTCTGTCTCCTCTACGGCACTTCCACCTTGCTGGGTCTGTTCTATAGCCTCAGCTTTTTCGGTCCGCCTGAGGTTTGGCGTTTCTCTCTCAAGGCGGGCTACGTTTATAGTTGTCTGGCCGCGACCCTTTTTCTTGTCCTCCTTCTCTCTGCCTTGAGGCGCCCCCACTCTGATCTCGAGAGGTGTCGCCTCCGTGTCGTTCTCGTCGGCTCGGTTCTCGGCTTCTTGCTCCCCACCCTGGGCACGGTCCTATCGAGCTCTTTTCATTGGCAGATCCCTTATAATTTTCTTTCAGTCTTTACCGTATTTTTCTCCCTCTCCGTTGCCTACGCGTTAGTGAAATACAGCCTCTTCGATCTCGATTCGGCCCTTAAGCTGGGTCTCACCCGGGTGGCCCTCACCGGTGTCCTGTTGCTGATTTATGGCTTGGTGGTTTCTCTCCTCGGTTTTTCCGTTGGGATTTACGACAAGGGTCCTCTGGTCCCGCTGCTCTTTTCGATCTTCGTGGTCTTGATCTTCAATCCGCTCCTCCGCTGGGTCGAGGGGATGGTGGACCAGTACCTCTACCATGGGGATTATGACCCGGCACAGCTCCAGGAGGAGGCGGGCAGGATGCTCTGCGCTCTGGTGCGTCCCCAGGCCCTGGCGGAACAATACCTGCACCTCCTCCGCACCGGAATGGGAGTCGAATCCACCCATCTGTTTTTTCAACCAGGCGACCAAGAGGACTATGCCGTCGTCGTTCACTCCCCGGGGTCTTATGGATCAGGCAAGGCCCTGTCTGTGGGGAGGGATTCTCCAGTCCTCCGCCTCCTGGCGGAGAGGAAGAGAGGCGTCTCTCGGAGTGAGGTCGAGACGGACCCTTTTTATCAGAGGGGGTCTCAAGACCCCTTAAGGTTCTTTCACCGGCTGGATTCCGAGATCATCATCCCACTGATCTTTGAAGAGAGACTCGTCGGCTTCATCGCGTTCGGGAAAAAGCGTTCCGGCAAGGGATACAGCGGCAGTGATCTGAATCTCCTGAGCAACTTGGCGGGTCCGTTGGTCCTTTCCCTTAAGAACGGGATGCTGTTCGAAGAGTCCGAGAGGGCCAAGGAGAGCTACCAGTGCCTGTATGATCAGTCCCAGTTGATGAACCAAAAGCTGGTCGAGGTGGATCGACTGAAGCGGCAGTTTGTCGCCAATATCTCTCACGAGCTCAGGACACCCATCAGCGCACTCCTGGGATACGCCGAGGTCCTTTCAGATCGCGAGGTGACGGGAGAGACCAAGGCGATTTTAGAACGCATGATCGCCAGCGGCGAGGACCTCTCCCAACTCTTAGACGGGCTTCTCGAATTCTCCCGGATGGAGGCTGGAGCGCTGGCGCTTGCCCGTCATGGCGTCCCAATGAGAGAGTTCTTGCAATCTCTGGAGACCGTGGTCCGCAGGCTGATTAAGGACTACCCCATCGAGTTTAAATGGGAAGTGGAGCCTGATCTGGAAGTTGTCGAGACCGACCCCAAAAAGCTCCAGCAGATCCTTCTGCACCTGCTCACCAACGCCGTGAAGTTCACGGAAAGGGGAGAGATTGCCGTCAGGGCAAGGATCGCTTTCGAAGGGGGGAAAGGGGCGATCAGGATCTCCGTCTCGGACACCGGGATCGGGATCAGCGCGAGAGATCAGGGGATCATCTTTGAGGAGTTCCGCCAGATAGATGGCTCCTCCACTCGGAAGTACGGAGGGACGGGGTTGGGGTTGGCCCTGTGCCGGAGGCTGGCCCAGTCTCTCGGGGGCGAGATCGCCGTGCAGAGCGAAGTGGGGTGGGGGAGCACGTTCAGCCTGATCCTGCCGCTGTCTGGAAGGGCTGAGCGCATCACTCCCGTGTGATGCGTCGGGCCACGGTGACGAATCCGGTGTGCCCCACCATGCGATGCTCCGGTCTCACGCTGAGCCCCTGGACATGCCAAAAGCGGATGAGGTTCTCCATAGTCTCGATGCAGGCGAACCCTCGGTGTTCTCTCAGCGAATCGACCAGACTCTTGACCTGAGGAACGGTGGGGAGGTAGCTCATCAAGATGCCTCCTGGACGCAGGGCCTTCCAGCCCATTTCTGTGAGCCTCCAGGGCTCGGGAATATCCAGGACGATTCGGTCGATATCGGTCTCCTCCAGATGGAGAGTGACGTCTTGTACCTTGAGAGTCCAGTGGGGAGCTGGCCCGTAAAAATGGTCGATGTTGTTGCGCGCCATCTGGGCGAATTCTTCGCGCACTTCGTAAGAGATGACAGATCCCTCGGGTCCGACCGCCCGCAGCAGGGCCAAGGTGAGGGCCCCGGGTCCCACCCCGGCCTCGATCACCTTCGCCCCAGGGAAGATGTCCGCCCAAATCAGGATCAGGCCTGTGTCCTTGGGGTAGATGACCTGCGCCTGGCGCGGGAGCCTGGGTATGAGTTGGGCCAGGCTGGGGCGGAGGACGACGAAAGGTTCGCCCAACAAGGAGTGCACGACCCTGCCCTCTTCCCTGCCGATGATCTCCTCGGCGGCAATGTTGCCGCCGCGAATGGAGATCCTTTTTCCCGTCTCGAGTTTCCTTAAGTATCCTCTCTCCTTGCGATCAAAAAAGATGACCCACTCGCCGGCAGAGAGGGGTCCCCTTGGGGTCATAGGCTTGATTTCCTTTCCATAAAGGGATGTCAAAATAAAGGAGTCGCTTGCGGAAGTCAAACCCCGATCCGAAAAAAGAGCCGAGGTGAAAATCTTCATGCCCGGCTGGGAAGCTCAGCGGTGGGAATTTCGGATCGGGGTCAAATATACCAGATTGGCTTTTCCCGCAAAGAATTGATATTTTTATGCCAGCTATGGCAGATCCGCTCCAGGGACACCAGCGCGAGGATTGGCACACCCCGAAGGGCAGGGCAATCCGGGAGATCATCTTTGGCATGAACGACGGGCTGGTGACCACCATCGGATTTTTGGCCGGGGTGACCGGCTCGATCTCCGAAAGCCGCTACGTCCTTCTGGCGGGCATTGCCGAGATGGTGGCCGGCGCCATCTCGATGGCGATCGGCGGCTATCTGGCAACCAAGTCGCAGAGAGAATTTTTTCACTCCGAGATCGAGCGCGAGAAGTGGGAGATAGAGAAGATGCCCGAGAAGGAGGCTCAGGAGATTCGGGAGATCTACGGGCAGATGGGTTTTTCCGGTGCCGAGCAGGATATGATCGTGAAGCGGGTGACCTCGGATAAGGGGCTCCTGCTGCGCTTCATGAAGCGGGAGGAGCTGGGGCTCTTCGACGAGCATTTCGACGAGCCGCTGCAGGTCGCCCTCACCATGGGGCTTTCGTTCTTCGTTGGCTCCCTGCCCCCTATTCTCCCCTATTTCCTTATGGGCAGTCCCCAATCCGCTATTTGGATAGCGATCCTCTCCTCAGTCCTCTTTCTCTTTCTGGCGGGCGTGGCCAAGACGCGCGTGACCCAGGCGCCGCCTCTGCGCTCTGGGCTCGAGACGACGCTTTTAGGGATCCTTGCCACGGGGATCGGTTATGGGCTCGGGTGGGTGGCAGAGAGGCTCATCTGAGGGTATAGCTGCTATAACCTTTTTTCTGGAGCTCCTCGACCAGATCCCTTACTTCCTGGGCCTGTTTTAGGTCACAGACCAGGAGGGCGTCCGGTGTGTCCACAACGACTAGCTCTCGCGTTCCCAGGAGGGCTACGAGACGCTTGGGGGAATAGACGAGACAATCCCTGGAGTCCCTGCCGAACCACTTTCCGATAGCCGCGTTTCCTTCCCTATCCTTGGGGAGCAATCGGTGCAGGGCGGCCCAGTTGCCGACATCGCTCCAGCCAAAGCTGGCCTCCAGGGTGAGGACCTTTCCCTCGGCTCCCGCTTTCTCCAATAGCGCATAGTCAATGGATAGGCTGGCCATTTTCTGATATTCTCTTTTGAGCAGGGCGCGCAGCCTGGGGTGAGAAGAGCCGAGCCACAGACCCCTTGCTTCGTCTTGGATTCTCTCAAGGCTGTGAAAAAGGGAAGGGGTGAAGCGCCGGAGCGATGCCAAGAGGGTCGAGGCCTTCCAGACAAAGATCCCGCTGTTCCACAGGGCGCCCCGGTGGATCCATTGGGCGGCTTTTTTAAGGGAAGGCTTCTCTTTAAAGCCCCTGACCTGGTAGGCCGAAGCACCCCAGGGCCCTGGGAGTTTTTCCCCCTTCAGGATGTAGCCGTAGCCTGTCTCCGGATATCGAGGCCGGATACCTATGGTGATTAAGAGGTCGCGCTTCTCTGCCAGCCGCATGGCGGCCCTGATCGTCCGACGGAAAGGGCCTGAGTCGGAGATCCAGTGATCGGCTGGCAGAACAGTCATGATGGCATCGGGATCCCGTGCCATAAGCTCGAGGGCGACAAGGCCGATGCAGGGGGCGGTGTTGTTTCCCTGGGGCTCCGAGAGGAAACTCCTTTCAGGCAGACGGGGGAGCTCCCGACGGATGGCCTTAGAGTGGTCGGCCACGGCAACGACGAGAGTATTTGCCCGTCTGAAGAGGGGAGCAATCCGATCGATAGTTTCCTGGATGAGGCTTTTTCGCCCCAGGATGGTCAGCAACTGTTTGGGCTTGTGCGCCCGGCTGAGAGGCCAGAAGCGCGTTCCTCTTCCCCCTGCCAGGATCACGGCATAACCTCGCATCTTCATCTCCCGCGCTGCGTTTGAAATCGCCATAGTATGAACGGGAGGCTATCAGATCGAAGAGTTGTTTTGAAGGGAAGCGGGGCCGCCTCTCCCCTCTCTGAGTCGGGCCCATGGATGGTTCCTGCCGGCTGTTTGCCTATCCGCCTGGATGTCTTCGTGCATCGCTGTCTGCCGCACCTCTCGCTGCGCGAGATCCGTAAGGCCATCGATGAGGCCGAAATCCTTGTCAACAGCCGAAAGGGAAAGAAGGGTCAAATCCTCTTTGCCGGCGATGTGGCTTCTGTGGCTGCGGCATCGCTTTTGTTAGCGAAGGGACCTTTGCCCAATAGCGACCTCGAAGTCAAAATCCTCCACGAGGATGAGGCCATTGTGGTCGTCGATAAGCCTGCGGGGATGGCGACCCACGGGACTTCCGCGAAAGACACAGCTACGCTGGCCAACTTCCTGGTTGCCCTCTATCCACTTCTCTGCGAGGTAGGGAAAAGTCCCTGGGAGCCAGGGCTGGTCCACCGCCTGGATCGGGAGACCTCCGGGATAGTGTTGGTAGCTAAGGATCAGGGTTCCTTTGGACACTTGCGCTCTCAGTTCCGCTGCGGCCAGGTGGAAAAAAAATATTGGGCCCTGGTCTCTGGAAGGCCCGCGAGGCGAGGAATTGTGGCCTATCCCCTGATCCATGATCCGAAGGATCAGAGAAAGATGAGGGCAGTAGTGGAAGAGAGGGGTGGAAGGGATCAGGCAAGGAAATGGCCGGCCTTAACCCGATTCCGCGCCCTGAGTCAGGCCCAGGGATGGAGCCTGCTTGAGGTTGAGATCAGAACGGGCGTCACCCATCAGATCCGGGCACATCTGGAGGCCATAGGCCATCCCCTGGCAGGAGACCCCCTTTATGGCGGGGACCGGCCTCCCCCCTCGGCTCTCCAACGCCAGTTTCTCCATGCCTTTTATCTCAGGCTGCGCCATCCCAGCGGCGGTCACGAGGTTGCTTTCAGCTCCCCTCTGCCGGCCGAACTCAGGGAGGTGCTGAGTCGCTTGGGGATGCGGCTCTAGTCTGCCGTGGTTCCTCTTTCTTTATCCTTGGCACATCTCCCGCAGAGGCTCACCTGATTTTGCGCATCTTCGACCAGCCCGTCATCGAGATTGTGGCAGACCTTTTTACACTCGTAGCAGATGAAGTAAATTCCCTCGATGTTTTTGTCGATCTTTTCCCGGTTGAGCACTCGGCCCCTGAGTTTCTCCAGCCGGATCCCTAAAAGCTCCTCGTAGTTCTTTTTGATTCTCAATCGCCCTGCCTCGTCGCTTGCCAGCCCTTCTTCTTCCCGGCCTTCATGTTCCGCGTCCTCAAAGAAGCCCTGGCCTTTTCCCTTGACCAGTCCGGTGGATTTCTTTTTCGTTCTTGGCATCTCGTTACCTCGCAAATAGGAAGCCGCTAAGGGCTTTTCTATTAATCAACTGCTCTGGAATTGTCAATAGAGGGGAAAACAAGACTCATACTCTAGTCTCTAAGCTTCGACTCTGTAGTCTCTTGACATTATCGAATAAAGATATAGATTGCACCGTCAAAGACAGTAGGCAATGTAGCCACGAAAGGAGGTGAATACAGATGCTTAGAAAGCAGATCATCGCAATGCTCTTGGCCCTGATGCTGATCCCGGCGTTGGCCCTGGCTGAGGAGAAGAAGGCGACGGTCGAGAAGTATGACTCGGAGTCGAGGATGCTCACCGTCAAGGGGAAAGACTGGGAGCAGAAGGCCAAAGTCGGCAGTAAGCTGGCCGGGGAAAAGGCCGATCTCCTCAAAGAGGGGACCAAGATCCTGATCGAGTTGGAGGACAGGGGAGGCGGGGATGTCAGGGTCAAATCGATTGCCCCACGCTGATTCTTAACCGTGGTGTCTCTCTCGGGGAGGCAGGTGGTTCTATCTTCACTCTGCCTCCCTGCCTTTTTCCCAAGGGGCGCACTCCTTCCCCGCGAGTCTCCCTCCAGCGGGAGTTACCCCTTCTGCCGGGGGAAGGGGAGCTTTTCCTTCCCGCCTTTTCATGCGGGCTCTCTATCGGAAGATTTGGTCGATGTAGCCGCTGTCGTCTAGCTCGCGGACGTAATGGGTATCCCACATGGCCAGGGGATTGAAGTCGGAGATCTCGGGATTCCGTCTCAGGGCAAGCTGAAAGACATTGGCGATGGCCTCCATGGAGGGGTAGGGCTTTTGCTCCAGCGATTGGGTCCACTCCCGGTAGAGGGTTTCCACCTCCTCATCGTTTTCGAGATGCAAGATAGAGGGGATATGACGCCTCAGGATATTCAGCGTCTCGTCTCTTTTGGCCAGGAAGAAGTGGACGGCATCAACCACGCCCCGAATGAAGCGCCGTATCTCTTCTTCATGGCCGCTTACGAAGCCCATGGTCGTGGTCGCGGTCACCCCCCGGATCATGGGCATGGGGCGGACTCGAACCACTTGGGCCCCTGCGCGTACCGCGCGCAGGTCGTGAGGGGTGCCGACAAACGTTGCCGCGAACTCCCCCTTGTGGACCCTCTTCCATCTCTCCTCAGCGCTACCAGGGACAGCGACCAGCTCGACATCCCCTTGATCCACGTCCAACCCCTCCTGACGGAGAAAGAGCCAGACATTTAAGCCCGAATGCGAGGTCAGTTTGTCCACGGCGACCTTTTTTCCCCTGAGGTCCTGGACCCCCCGTATTCCATTGGAGACCACCATCCTGTCATCGGTCCAGTCATTGGCCAGCTGGGCTAAATGGACAAAGTCTTCGCCCTTGGCCTTCTTGGCGTAGAGATTGTGGTGATTTCCAGATATCAGGTCCACGTGGCCATTCTTCAGCGCCTCCACCGCCTTTTCCCGCATGAGCTGGGGGCCGGTCTCCACCGCCAAACCATTTTTTTCCCAAATCCCAGATCTCTCCGCTACCACCCAGAAGGGGGCATGGGAGTTGGAACGATAGATAACCCTCAGCCTGTCTCTTTTCTTCGACGCTGCCTGTGTCATAGATTCACGCCTCCTACGACCTACCACTTTCTCTTTGTCCCAGTCAAGATCTCCCTGTCCCAGGGGACTGCTCCTACCCTCGCATCTGCGCGCCGACCAACGCGGTGACGAAGGTAAGAGCCAAAAGGCAGAGCGACGAGATTTGGAGGCGTCGGGTGACGGACTGGAGGTCCTGTTGGGAGAGGGACTCGCCTCCCTCATATCGTCTGACAAAACGGTGCGCGACTCCCATGGACTGGTAGGTGCTCAGGATGATAAGGACGAATGAGAGGGCGAGCTTCCATCCCAGCCTCGCGCCCAACTCTCTCATCAGGAGCTCCCGATAGGCCGCCTTCAGGTGAGTGAGCTGGAGGGCCCCGGATAGGACGAGCACTCCGAGAGAGGCAATCTGGATGGGGTTGTAAATTTTTAGCGCGCGCACGAGCAGATGCACCCGGTCTTCGCGGTCCTTGATCGTGGATAGGCTAGGGAGAACGATGACCCAGAGGCCGGTGACGGATCCCAGGTAAACGGTCAAGGCCAGCAGGTGCAGCAAGGAGCTGAGCATGAGAAAGAGGGATTACACAGGATGAAAGAGAGACCTTCTTTTGGCGGGCCTGCCGGGGGCGTCATAGGACCGGCTGATCCTCTTGAGTTGATCGTTGAGCCCTTCAATCGCCTGCTCTTGGCGGGTAATAAAGTCACTCAGCTCCTTCTTTCTTTTTGCCTCGAACCCCCTCAGCTCCTTTCCCCTTTTTGTTTGCCACGCGCGCAGCTCCTTCGCCCACATCTCGTAGAACTCTTTTAAGGTGGTGCGGATCTGAAAATGGAGGTCATCCTTGACGACTATGGATTGGTAACAGCGGGGGCAGAAGAGGACGTTGCCGGTGATGAGGCGCTTAGCAGGGGCATTCGAGACGGTGCCGCATTTGAAGCAGTGGACGGGGATCTCCCAGCTCTCGATCTCGGGTAGAGTCAAGAAGGGCGCGGGGGGTTCCTCTCCGTCTGCCGGGACTACCGGTGACTCAACCTCAGAGGCGGGTCTGGGGGAGACTGCATGGGCCTCCGCCGGTGAAGGCACAGGGGCTCCCGCCGGGGTCTCGGTCTGCTGGCTCTTGGGAAGCGTCGGCTTGGGTGGGGTAGCCTCTTGGGGTTTTTCCACTCCCTTGCTGAGATGGGACTCGAAGGCTTCTCCGAAGACGACGCCGGGGTGTATAGCCTTGGCCCGGGAGATGAGGGCCTCCTCGGTTTCGATATTGTTGGGATCGGTCACGCAGCAGTCCACAGGACAGACAGCGGCGCAGGCCTCGTAATCGTGGAATCCGACACATTCTGTACAGAGCAACGGGTCAATGACGTAGATCTCCTCTCCCTGGGAGATGGCGTTGTTCGGGCACTCGGGTTCGCAGGCTCCGCAGTTGATGCACTCGCTCGTAATCATGGTAGCCATGATCTCAGGACCCCCTTCTCCACCCCTCTTCTGTCCTTCTGCTCAGTCAGCAGGTGGGATCGTAATCTTCTGCCCAACGTAGAGACTGTTGGGATTTTTCAATTTCCCTCGGTTGGCTTCGTAAATCTTCTGCCATTTCTCAGGCGCGCCATAGAAGCGCGTGGCCAGACGGCTTAGCGTGTCCCCGCTCTGGACCGTGTGTTCCCGCGCCTTAGGCTGGGCGGCGGCCGGAGCGGCCTTCTTCGCCGTCAGCTTAGCGGGCTCGGCCTTCCCTTTCTCTTTAACCGCGGCAGGCGCCGGTTGGGGCTCCGCGCGCTTGGCCACAACTGGCGCCTGCTGGTAGAGTTTATCGATAAAGCCGGAGGCATCTAATTCCTTGACGAAGGTCAGGTCCACGAACTGCTCCGGCTTGGCGCTCTGGGCCTTGGGCTCCTTGGCAGTCAGCTCTCGGAGCATGATCTGGATTCCCCGGAGAGTAGGATAGGGCTTTTCGGGAATCAGTGTGAGTCCGATAGACTCATAGGTGTCCGTGAGAATCTCCGCGTCTTCGGTTTTGAGATACTTGCCCAGGATGGCCAGGGCCTCTTTGCGGTGGGTTTTATAGTAGTGGATTCCCTCCACATAGGCCATCATAATGTTGCGAACCAGTTCCGGCCGCGATTTGATCAGAGATCGAGTGGTCGCCAGTCCCGTGTGCTGATACTCAAGCCCGAGCATCTGAAGATCGGCCAGCATGCGGAGACCCAATTTTTTCGCCCTGAGGTTTGTGGGTGACGAAAGCATTGCCCCCTGAATCTTTCCCGCTTGAAGAGCGGTGAGCATGGCGGGTTGAGTCTCGAGCTGGAGGATGGTCACGTCCTTCTCCGGCGCAAGCCCGTATTTGTCCAGGGCATAGCGCATGGCAAAATCCGTGGAGGAGCCGAATCGGCTTACCGCGACGACTTTTCCTTTCAACTGCTCGGGTTGGGTGATCTTTTTATCAACATAGAGTTGGAAGATCAAAGTGTTGACGACGCCAGCGATCATCACGGCATCCCCGCCCTGCAGATTGCTCTGGAGGACTGAGGCCCCGGCCACCTGGGCGATAGGCACATCCCCGGACATCATGGCCTGCACGACCCTGGATCCGCTGGATATGAACACCATCTGCACATCCAAGCCATATTTGCGGAAGAATCCTCCCTCATAAGCGGCCCACAATGGGGCCATGTTGCCCGAAAGGGAGCTGTAGGCAATTGAGACCTTCTCCATTTTTTGCGCGGCCTCAACGGTGAAGGGGCACAAGGCCGCCCATGACCAGAGCAGTATGGGAAGGCCATAGCGGAAAAACGACTGGCATATTTTCGACTTCATCTTGACCATTTTCCTTTCCTTTCTTACCGATCTTACCGAAGTCTATTGTACCATGAACGTTGGGGTTAACCGCGGCCCAGGAGGTTTGTGGCCACTTTTAAGCTCGCCCGCATCCGCTCCAGAGATCGGGCGAGATCGCCGATCTCGCCGCCGGAGTCCACGTCCAGGGGCGCGTCCAGGTCTCCCTTGCTGATCTTCTCCGCGGTCGCCGTAAGCCTCTTGATCGGTCTAATCATTCCCTGGGCGAGCAGCAGCGACAGCAGTACCCCGCAGATGACTACCCCGGCTATGATCCATACCCCAGGGAAGAGCACACGACGGACCTCTTCTTCTACCGCGTCGCCCCATAACCCCACGTGCACGGCCCCCACGCGCCCTTCCAGCACCGGGATGCGGGTCTCGTAAACCACCTTGCCGCGAAAGGTGAGGCTCCTCTGATTGAGCCGGCGTCGCTCAGTGGGAGAGAGCCGTTCTCGAAGCTCGGCGGGAAAGACTCCTCCCACACTGTGGGCCACAATTTCCCCCTGGCCATCCTCGATGAAGGCGTACGCGGTTCCCTCTAAAAGAGCATACTTTGCGACTTGGGCATGGGTCTCCATGTTGTTCTTCACGGCCATGGGGCCAGCCACCACATCACTTAAGTTGGTGGCGATCGCCTGAGCCCGCTTTTCCAGCTGAATGCGTATGGCGCCGCCCAGGAAGCTGTATACGGTTCCCAGGACCAGGAGCCCTACGACAACCATGAGGCTGCTAAAGGTAAGTGAGATCTTCCAGCTCAAACTCCCCTTCCGACCTTCAATCACTGAGTGAATCATGAGGCCATCTTCTCCCTGAGAGGGCAGGGATCTACGACGCCTTCAGGGCGCGGATCTCCTCCCTCATCTTCTCTAGGAAATGGGTTCTCTGCTTTTTGTCCTGAATCTGTTGACTCACGGAGTCGATCAGCTCTCCGAGCCGTTCGCCAGGGAAGGTATCGAGGGACTCGCCAAGGGCCGCGATTTGGTTGCGCACCACAATCGGAGAGATGGGCCCCAGGACCTCCGCGAGTCCCTCGATCATGCGCTTGAAAAACTCTGTCGGTACGCCATTCCGTACTGGGCCTGTTCCTCTGGGGGCCGCTGGTGGGGCCAGGCTTGGGGGGGGCGGGCCTGGTGAAGGCAGGCTGGTTAAGGGCGAGGCTGCCTTCACGAGCTCTCCGCGCTGGAATTTGTAGATCGTCTTGGCCACGTCGAAGTAAGGCAAGTGGAGGATCTCTGCGATGCTCCTTACGCTGCGGGACCCGTCGATCTTGGTGAAGATCGTCCACTCGTCCGGCGAAAAGGTGACGGGCTGGGTCTGCCGGTCGGGTTTTTCCGCCTCACCAATGCAGAACACGGCACCCTCTGGAGGTAGGGCCTGACGAACTTGCTCCCACTCCTCGTTCACGGCCAGCAATTCCGAGAGAAGCTGTGGGGATAGTTTGGGGATAGTGCGTTGAGGTGTGGAGGGGCTCGCCATCAGCGCGAAGGTTCCCTCTGTCCAGGTAAGCGGGTAAAAGAGCGCCTTTTCTCCCTGGCCGATGGGGGAAACCGCGTGGATGATCTCGCCTCTGACAATGAAGACGTCAACGATCTCCTTGCCGCGGGTTAATTTCAGTAATCCGGATTTCTTGGCCAGGATGGCGAGCTGCAGGACATCAATGACACGGATTTGCGAAAATAGCCCTTGCATGAGTCCATCTCTCCCGTCTATAGATTTTTGGCTTGAGGCAACTGGTGCACCCGGCTCTGGTCCGGGGCCCTCCCCCACCAGGCCTGACGTGACGCCTGGCTTATCCATAGCAGGCGGATTTGTCAAGCTGGCGGATGTCCCTGGCCTTTCCGTAGGCCCCTTGCTTGCGGCATCCGTGCGTGCCGCATCCGGCTGATGGAGAGGAGGCAGCGCATCTTCTTTTGGGCTGGTCTCGGTATTCTTCCTTGTCTTCGTCTGATTCTGGGGTGGCTCTGCCGGTTCGTTTTTCGAAGGACCAGCCTTTACGGCCGCCTTCCGCGTTTGCGGGCCCGAGTCGGCTCTCGTCCGGTCGCCGGGTCTCCTGTCTTCGCGCCTCATCTTCTCCATGATTTTGTCCAGAGACTGAAAGACCTCGACCCATTTGAGGGGCTGAAGCAGGAGAAAATCTTCAGCCCCAGAACGCTTGGCCCTTGAGATGGTCGCTGGATGGTTATCCGTAGCCGTCATGACCAGGTAGATGTCGGGGAATTCACGTTTTACCTCCTGCGCTATCCAGGAAGCCTTTTCCGGATTGCGGCTCATATCGAGAAGGACCAGCAGGGATTCCGTTGTGTTCCTGATGAAATCGAAGAGCTCTTCAAATCCCAGAACCCGACTTTCTACCACGAAATTCGAGCCCTTTTTGAGCTCGATCTGCTTGCGCATGGAGATCAGGTCGATATTGTCCTCGCCAACTAATACCACGGTAGGTTTTGTGCTTACCATGCGTCTACCTTTGGCACCGGGTCCAGGGTGGAAGCGCTGGTAGTGCCCGGGGGACAGACGAGACCACGGCTGGCGCTTGGATGGATAGTCTTAAGGAAACGAGAAGACCCAAAAATGGCTCAGGCCCAAGCTCCAGCTCGCCCCTGTTTCCAGATCCGAACCCCTTGTAAGTTATTTATTTTACATGTAAAAAATAGCTTGTCAAGCATGTAAATTGAGCCCGACCCGGAGGTGGCTCTGGAAATCACTTTGCCGGCGATTACAAATCTTCAGGGGACCCATCGCAGGGCCTGGGTAGAAATGCCCTGTCACGGAAAAACCGTGCAGGTTAGCTGGCGGTTACCAGGGGAAGGTAAAATGGTCCCAACGGGAATCGAACCCGTGTTACCGACGTGAGAGGCCGGTGTCCTAACCGCTAGACGATGGGACCATTGGCTGAGGAGGTAGGACTCGAACCTACAATCGCCTGATCCAGAGTCAGGTGGCTTACCAATTAGCCGACTCCTCAAAAATCCCAACTTAAGTTAAAGAAATCGTCAAGGAGAGTCAAGACGATGAATCCGTCCTAGCGCCTGGGAGAGGCGCCGCAGGGTGCGTTCCTTTCCCAAGACGGAAATCACCTCGTAGATTCCCGGGCTGACTGTGGAGCTGGTCAAGGCGACGCGCGCCGGTTGAGCCAGTTCTCCCAAGGAGAGCCTCGTCTCTTGCAGGACGGTGGCGAAGGCCTGCTCAACAGCAGGCGTGCTGAAGTCGGGAATGTCCTGGAGCTGTTTTAAGAGCCTCTCTAAAGGAACCTTGATCTCCGGCTTCAGGAACCTCTCTGCCGCCTTCTCGTCAAGACGGATCTCGTCGCCCAGATAGAAGTGGGCAAATTCCACCAATTCCACCAGAGTCTTTGCCCGCTCCTGCAGCGTCGCAATTGCCCGCTCCAGCCACACCCGGTCCTGAGGGATCGGATAACCCTTGGCCTTAATAAAGGGGAAGAGCTCTTCGACAAGCCGGGAGAGGGGGCGAGCCTTCAGGTAGTGGAAATTGACCCAAAGGAGCTTTGCCGGGTTGAATACCCCAGCCGATTTTCCCACTTGATCCAGGGAGAACTTCTCCATAAGCTCGGCGCGCGAAAAGATCTCCTGATCGCCGTGGGACCAGCCGAGTCGAACGAGATAGTTCACCAGCGCCTCGGGGAAGTAACCCATGTCCCGGTAAGCCATCACTGAGGTGGCGCCATGGCGTTTGCTCAGGCGGCTTTTGTCCAGTCCTAAGATAAGCGGCACGTGGGCAAATTGAGGAGGAAGATGACCCAGCGCCTGGTAAAGCAGGATCTGGCGCGGGGTATTCGCTAGATGATCATCGCCCCGGATGATATGGGTAATTCCCATATCGATGTCGTCCACAACGACACAGAAGTTATACGTTGGCCTTCCGTCCGAGCGCGCAAGGATCAGATCATCCAGCTCCCTATTTTCAAAGATAACATTTCCTTTAACCCTGTCTTCCACCACCGTGGTCCCGCTCTGGGGAGTGAGGAAGCGGACCACATAGGGACTTGACTGGGGAATGCTTATAACTGATGGCCCGCTGCCTTTAGGCCGGCAAGTCCTATCGTAAACCGGTTTTCTCTTCTCCCTCTGGGCGGCTTGCCGTTTGGCCTCCAGCTCCTCAGGGGTGCAGGTGCACGGATAGGCATTCCCTTCTACTAGCAGTTGCTGGATCTTTTCGTTGTAGAGCGAGAATCTCTGACTCTGGAAGTAAGGCCCTTCGTCCCAGTCCAGTTCCAACCACTTGAGGCCCTCTAAGATCGCCTCGATGGCTTGCGGGGTGGATCGTTCCCGGTCCGTATCTTCGATGCGGAGGATAAACTTTCCGCCGTGATGGCGGGCAAAGAGATGGTTAAAGAGGGCGGTGCGCGCCCCTCCGATGTGGAGGAAGCCCGTGGGGCTCGGGGCAAAGCGGGTGCGAACTTGAGACATGAGACGCTACATTCTAGGTTTTGGAATCTTTCTTTGCAACGACTTCAGAAGCTATAGCTGAGATGGAGAGAGACCAGGTTCTGAAAGGTCCTGTACTTGTCTCGGCCGGGGGTAAGGGCAGGATCTCCTTCGAGAACATCATTAGTAACCTTTCTCGTTTTGTAAAAGACGGCCATATAACCAAAGTCGAGGTTCAGGCTGCCCCAATGGTAGCCAACCCCGGCGCTGAGGGTCAGCCAGTCGGCACCTGGTATGGATGGGCCTAGGGTGCGCCCGGGTATAGGGGTTTCGTCCAGTGCCATTCCGCCCCTGAATTCCCAATTCTCATTGAGGCGATAAGAGCTTCCCAGTCTTAGCGTGCTCGTGTCCTTCCAGTCCTGGGGAATGAAAAAGCCGGTGATTGCCCCTCCCAGGAGCGTTGGGTTAAAGCGCGCCTTCAAATGCTCCAGCTCACTCCAGCGGGTGAAGTCGTAGACGAATTCCACCGCCCAGACAGGATCGATCTGCCAGTTCAAGCCCATGCTGATGAAAGGTGGAAGAGGTAATTGGACCCCGTGTGCCCGTGAATGCGTGATGGCCCCCCCAGGGTCCGTAAACTTTACGTGGGCCTCGTCAAAATTGAGATCGACCCTGCTTCTGTAGGTCCAGCCGAATTTAAGTTGCTCATGAGGCTTGAAAACGATTCCTAGATTATAGGCGTACGCATCATCTGTACCGGTGATCCGCAGCTTTCCCTCGCCAAAGAGAGGTAAGAATACTGCGCGCGAAAGAAGCACAGAGGAGTGGACGAAGCTCACGCCCGCGCCGAGAGATAGATAAGGGTTGACGCGCCAGGCAATGGTTGGGGTGGCGTAAAGGGTTTTCAACTCTGAGCGGATAGCCGCAAAGCGGGTAAAGGCAGTCTTGTCATAACTGGTGGCCAGGCCAAAGGGAGTGTAGAGCCCCATACCGAGGGTCAGGCCGGTTTCTGGTATGTGATAATTGGCAAAAAGTGTGGAGATGAAATTGTCATCACGTCGATTGATCGATTTCGTCCCGCTGTTCTCGACGCTGCTGACCACGTTGATGTAGACCGTTCCCCCCATGACCTGATTGCCCTCTACTTCCGTGAGGGCCGCGGGATTGGCGTAGACGGCTGAGGGGTCATCTACGCCCGCGGTGACAGCAACGGCCAGGCCGGCCGCTTTTGCTGTCTGTGGCGGGATGGCGTATCCCCCGGCAATGGCCAGGCTGGGAACTGATAAAACAAGCAAAAAGGTAAGCCGCCCGACTCTACTTGGGTAGGTCCACCGCATGTTAACCCCCGCAAAAAATCCTTGACGGATCTAGCCAACTGCTATATAGCTCTGCTAAAGGTTGCCAAAGATTGCCATAAAGGAGAGCCGGATGCAAGAAAATTTATTAACCACGGACCAGGTAGCCCGCTATCTCAGAGTGGACAAATTTACCATTTACCGTTTGGTGGCCCAAAAGAAGCTCCCGGCCTTTAAGGTTGGCAGCCAATGGCGCTTTAAAAGGAGCATACTGGAACGGTGGTTACAAAAGAACTCGAACGTTTCTTCAACCCGTAAGTCCCAGTGAATTCTCACTTGGGGGTGTCTTGAGAACGGCGAAGAGGTGATGGAATGAAATCCCCAGAGAAGGCAGGGCGACGCCGGGTGGTGATTACGGGTTTGGGCGTGGTCTCTGCTGCGGGCATCGGCAAAGACGCTTACTGGGATTCCCTGCGCTCAGGGAGATCCGGGATCAAAAAAATCACGAGCTTTGATGCCTCTACTTACCCTTGCCAGATTGCCGGGGAGATTACGGATTTCGATCCGGTGGATTTCATGCCGGCTCAGTTGGCAAGAAAGATCGACAGATTCGCCCAAATGGGGCTGGCGGCGGCAAAACTGGCTGTTGAGGACGCAAATCTTAAAATCGAGAATACGGAAAAAGACCGTGTCGGGGCAGTCATAGGGACCTCCTTGGGTACCCTCTCCTATGCTGAGCAACAATTTACCCTTTACTACGAAAAAGGTTTAAACAGGATTAACCCATTTTTTGCCACATCTGTGATCCCCAGTACTTGTGCTACCCAAATTATGATCAACCTGAAGATCGGAGGCCCGTGCTATACGGTTACGACAGCCTGTGCCTCTTCTACCTCGGCTATTGGTATAGCCTTTCAGAGCATAAGAGATGGCAAAACGGATGTAATGTTTGCAGGAGGATCAGAGGCTCCTATTAGTTCTTACGTTGTGGCTGCTCTTGGTTCTATGCAACTCCTCGCTAGGCACAACGGTAAAGCAGGGACGGCTTATCGGCCCTTCAGTAAGGACGCTTCCGGGTTTGCCTTAGGAGAAGGGGCGGGATTGCTTGTATTAGAAGAACTCGATCATGCCCTTAGACGCGGTGCAAACATCTACGGTGAAGTCGTCGGTTTTGGCTGCTCTTCCGACGCTCACCATGTGATGGAATTTGCACCAGGCCTTGAGCAGGCCAGTAAGGCAATAGAGATGGCCCTACGAGATGCTGAGCTAAGGTTGGACAGAATCGAGTATGTTAATGCTCATGGCACTGCTATCCCTAACCACGACATAAGTGAAACAATGATATTCAAAAAGGTTTTTGGCGAGTTTGCATGTAAAATTCCTGTCAGTAGTACTAAACCTCTTACAGGGCACACTTTAGGTGCTAGCGGAGCGCTAGGGACCATTGCTTGCGCACTCATGATGCAACACGACTATCTTCATCCGACTATTAATTACAGTGGCCCACATCCCCAGTGCGACCTTGATTACATACCCAACGAGGGATACCAAAGAAGAGTTGATACCATGCTGTCTGTTTCCTTTGGCTTTGGCGGTTACAATGCAGCTTGTATTATTCAGAGATATTAGCGTTGCCTCGCCTATTGCCTAGAGGTTTATGAACCCTTACTCGATCCCTCCCTTAGTCACAGCTCTGCTTGCTCTGGTCCTCTGTTTTTTTGTCATATCCCGAAACCCCAGGTCCATCGTTAATCTAACTTTTGCTGCTGGATCCTTTTCAACCACATATTGGCAAGGGACATGGGCTGTTCTGTTTAATATTGAGGATCCCAACCTAGCTCTTTTAATTGTGAAAATCGGCTATTCTGGAATCATCTTTATTCCTGTCGTTTTTTTCCACTTCATTGATTCTTTTACGAGGAGTGGAGAAAAAAGACTGGTAGTCCTATTTTATATCGTAGGCATAACTTTTCTAATATTCCTTTGGTTCAGTAATCTTTACATCATTGGGGCTCAGCGGTTTTTTTGGGGCTTTTATCCTAAGAAGGGCGTGCTTCATCCTCTCTATATTGTGGCCCTTGCCGTTATGTTTTTTCGAGGCCTCTACTTACTGGTTCGTTACAGACAACAGGTCTCTACACAACCAATAAGAGTTAACCAAGCAAACTACGTTATTGCCTCAACTATCATTTACGGTTTTGCCTCCTCTGATTTTCTGGTGAATTATGGATTCGAGGTCTATCCCATAGGATTCTTATTCACAACTACATATACGCTTGTCACCGCCTACGCCATCATCCGCTACCGGCTGCTCGATATCAACGTCTTCATCAGAAAGACCCTCGTCTATGCCTTGCTACTCCTGCTCCTTTTGCTTCCCTGTTACTTCCTGGTCGTCGTTGGGCAGCAGTGGCTTTTCGGAAGGGTAAACTACCCCTTTTCCTTCATGATCCTCGTCCTTTTTATCGTGGTAGGATTCCTATTCCCCAAGTTCCGCTTCAAGACCGAAGCGGCGCTGGAGCGGGTCCTATTTAAGGAGAGGTACGATTACCGGGAGACCCTACTGCGATTCAGCGGCGATATGGTCTCCATAGTGGATCTTGAGACCCTATCTAATAAACTCCTTACCACAATTGCTATGGCCCTGGGCATTGAGAAGGCCTCTCTATTTCTTTTCGATGAAATCAAAGGGTCGTTCGGTCTCAAGACCAGCATAGGTCTAGACCTGAATCACTTCAGGGTTGCCCTCCTCCCTTGGGATGATCCTTTGGTGCGAGAACTTACGAAAAGGCCGCAGCCACTGGTCCGGGAAGAGCTTGAGATGGCTCACGATAGGCCGGGGGCAAAGGAGCTGGCGCAGAAGATGGGTGAACTGGAGGCCGAAGTGACCTTACCCTTGAGAGCCACAGAGAAGCCCATTGGCATATTGAGCCTGGGGTATAAGGAAGGAAGGGAGATGTATTCCCATGAGGATCTGGAGCTTCTATCCACTCTGACCAATCAGGCAGCCATTGCCATAGAAAACGCACGCCTCTATGAGAACCTGAAGCAATCCCAGAGCATTATCCGGCGCGCCGACCGTCTCTCTTCTCTGGGGATGCTGACCGCAGGCCTGGCCCACGAGATCCGTAACCCCCTGGTGGCGATCCGGACCTTTACCCAGCTCCTGCCTGAGCGCTATCAGGATCAGGAATTCCGTGAGGAGTTCAAGTCTATTGCCCTGAGAGAGGTGGACCGCATCTGCGGCCTGGTGAACGACCTTCTGAGCTTTGCCCGGCCCTCTACCCCTAATGTGGCGGCTGAGGACATCAACGAGATTGTGGAGGGCATCGCTCGGATCTTGGAGACCGAGGCCAAGGAGAGGGGGGTCCAGATCTATCGCCGCCTTGCCCCCGATCTGCCAAAAGTTTTTGTTGACAAAGAGCAGATAAAACAGGTATCCATGAACGTCATCTTGAATGCGATTCAGTCCATTGAGGGTGAAGGGGTGGTGGAGGTTTCCACTCGGCTTTTCACGAGGGACGGCGCCGAACGGTTTGTCCAGATTGGGGTGCGGGATTCGGGGATGGGGATTCCTGAAAAGGACATCGAGAACATCTTCAACCCCTTTTTCACCACAAAAAAGGGTGGGAGTGGCCTTGGGCTTTCCATCTCCCATCAGATCGTGCAGGAGCACCGTGGGTATATCATAGTGGAAAGTAAGGTGGGGGAGGGGACAACTTTTTTCGTCAATTTACCGATTAGACAGAACCATAAGGCGGCGAACACGCGCCCTCGCAATTCATGAAAAAGATTCTAGTCGTTGATGAATCCCGGGCAGTGCGGGAGACTCTAGCTCTAATTTTAGAACAAGACTTTGTAGTCGTTCAGCGTCCGGTTCTTCACGACGGTAGTTCCTCTCATTCCGATGGGGGAATAGATCTCTTGATATTTGGGCCTTCTCCGGGATGTGGAGCGGACCCTTCCCCCCTTTTAAAAATTGCCGCGCAAGTTCCTTTTCCTGTCCTCTTCCTGGTTCACTCTAAGACCTTGGCTCGTCTTTGGCGGGGACAAGGAAAGACCGATTGCCTGGCGAAGCCTTTCAACCCTTACGAATTGAAGGAAAGAGTGGGACGGCTTTTGGCCCAGCCTGAACCGCTCGCCCTGCCTTCCGCTGAAAAGGAGAAGGCCGTCCGCTATCTCGATTTTCCCTATCTCCCGACCAATACCTCTGTCCTGGCTAAAAGGTTTGCCCTCACCTCTCTCCCCGTCCTTATTCTTGGGGAGGTAGGATGTGCACAGGGGCGGGTGGCAAAAGGGCTGCATGCCCTCAATAAAAATAGCGGTCCATGGATTTCTGCCCATTCCCACGGGATCACTGAAGAGCGGCTCTTGGAACAGCTCCACCTGGCATCCCAAAGGGAAGGAGGCCTTGCCCGCCAGGCGACGCTCTTTCTCTCCGGTCTTGAATCGCTCCCCCATTCTGCTCAGTCTTCCCTTCTGCGTTTCTTGGAGAGGGAGGAAGAGCGGGGGTGGGAGCTCTGGATCTTATCCAGCTCGCGGGTGGATCTTCTGGAAAGGGTTTATAAGGAGGAATTCCTGGATCTCCTTTATTACCGCTTGGCGGCGCTCATCCTTCGCGTTCCGCCTCTCAGAGAGAGGCAGGAAGACCTGCCCATGCTGGCGGCACATATCGCTCAGGAGTATGCAGAGCGGTTCGGGTTGGGGAGAGTAACCCTCTGCAGCGATGCCCTGGATCGTCTCACACACTACTTGTGGTTTGGCAACCTGAGCGAGATGGAGGCTGTTCTCGCCCGCACCCTGGCAGCGCATAGAAAGAGTCTTATCCAGGCTGAAGACCTGCTCTTCATAGAGGGTGGGCATGGAGAGGTTTCTCTCCC
>Ga0184640_10000057_pt1 | contig 24981 bp, 26 predicted proteins | sample PLM31_200_b2_FD_133161 | JGI IMG/M metagenome (GOLD analysis project Ga0184640, IMG submission 133161) | Groundwater sediment microbial communities from an aquifer in East River, Colorado, USA - PLM3-1_200_b2 | ecosystem: Environmental > Terrestrial > Soil > Riparian zone | place: USA: East...
CGAAGAGCGTAAACAAGCGCGCCGTATCGGCGCCGTAGCGACTCACCAAGTCCTCCGGATCGACGATATTCTTCTTCGACTTGGACATTTTTTCGACCCGGCCTTTTATCACGGGTCGACTGCAATGGGGACACATCCACCCACCCGTATCGGAACCGATCAGCTCGCCCGGGAAAAGCCAGCTATGCTCCGGGCAGCGGTAGGTTTCCTTCGATACCATCCCTTGCGTCAGCAAGCTGGTAAACGGCTCGTCAACCTTGGCGAGTCCCAAATCGCGCAATGCTTTAGTGAAAAAGCGCGCATAGAGCAGATGCAGTACCGCGTGCTCGACGCCGCCGATGTACTGATCGACTGGCATCCAGTAGCGGCCCCTATCGGGATCGAAGGGCGCTTTGTCGTATTTGGCCGAGGTATAACGCAGAAAATACCAAGATGAATCCACGAAGGTGTCCATGGTGTCCGTTTCGCGGCGCGCCCTTCCGCCACACTTGGGACAAACCACCTCGGAAAAGAGCTTACTTTCGCCCAGCGGCGAGCCGCCTTTGCCCGTGAACGGAACGTCTTTGGGCAGCACCACCGGCAATTGCTCCTCTGGCACCGGCACGGTGCCACACTTGTCGCAATAAACAATCGGAATCGGCGTGCCCCAATAGCGTTGACGCGACACGCCCCAGTCGCGCAGGCGATAACGAATCGCCTTCTTGCCCCATCCTTTTTGCTCCGCGTAAGCGGCAATTTTTTCTTTGCCGGCGATATTAGCCAGTCCGGAGAAGCTAGCGCTATCGACCATCACACCTTCATCGACGTAGGCTTCGACCATCGTCTGCGCCGCGAGCTTAAGCTCGTTGGGTTGAATGACGACACGAATCGGCAAGCGATATTTGGTGGCAAACTCAAAGTCCCTTTGATCGTGGGCCGGCACCGCCATGACCGCCCCCGTGCCGTACGCCATGAGCACGAAGTTGGCCAGATAGATCGGAATGTTTTCGCCGGTAAATGGATTTAGGCAGTAGGCCCCGGTGAAGACACCCTCCTTCTCGCCTTCCTCCGCCCCGCGCTTCGCCTCACTGACGTTTCTGAAGCGCTCGATAAAGGCCTCGACCTCTTTCGCTTGCGCTGTTCCCTGGCAAAGTTTAAGCGCGAGCGGATGCTCGACGGCAAGAGAGACAAAGGTCGCGCCAAAAATCGTATCCGGCCGAGTGGTAAAAATTTTGAGCGCGCCTTCGTGTCCGACCAAGGAAAAGTTGATTTCAGCGCCGACTGATTTACCGATCCAGTTGCGTTGCATGGTCAGCACTTTATCGGGCCAGCCATGGAGTTTATCCAGATCGCGGAGCAGCTCTTCGGCGTAGTCGGTAATGCGGAAATACCACTGCTCCAATTCCTTTTGCACCACGGCTGAATCGCAGCGCCAGCAGGCACCGTCGATCACTTGTTCGTTGGCCAAAACCGTCTCGCAAGAAGGACACCAGTTGACGAACGAGCTCTTCTTATAGGCCAAACCTTTCTTAAAGAACTGGAGAAATATCCATTGATTCCAGCGGTAGTATTCGGCGTCGCATGTGGCGATTTCACGGTCCCAATCGTAGGAAAGTCCCATGCCCATGAGCTGGGTTTTCATGTAGAGAATATTTTCTTGCGTCCAAATTTCCGGATGGATCCCTCTTTCTATGGCGGCGTTTTCCGCGGGCAAGCCGAACGCATCCCAACCCATGGGATGAAGCACGTTGAAGCCGCGCATGCGTTTGTAACGGGCGACCACATCGCCGATCGAATAGTTGCGCACATGCCCCATATGGATGCGGCCCGATGGATAGGGAAACATTTCGAGCACGTAATATTTGGGCTTTCCGGTGTCTTCACCGGCGCGAAAGGTTTGCATCTCCGCCCACAGGCGCTGCCACTTTTCTTCGATCAGGCCGGGTTGATAGCGTTCGTCCATGATGATGGTTCAGTCGGATTTCATACCGCTCGAATGGGCCACTTGGTCGAGCACTCCGTTGATAAACGTGGCCGAGTCCGCACTGCCGAAACGTTTGCCGATTTCGATGGCCTCGTCCAAACTCACGCTGGTGGGAATATCCGAACAAAAAACCAGCTCGTAGGTCGCCATCCGCAGGATCACGAGTTCAACCTTCGCCAAACGCGTGAGCTTCCAATTCTCCGTGCACCGCTCGATCAATCGATCAATCGCCGCGCGTTGGCTGACGACGCCGCAAACCAATCGGCGGGCGAACTCTTTCGCTCCCGGGTTGCCCTCGAAGTGCCGCAGAAATAAATCCACCGCCCCAGCCGAGCCGTCATCGGTCATCTCGATCTGGTACAGTGCTTGGAGCGCCAATTCGCGCCCTTTACGCCGCGTCCCTCTGATCGAGCTGCCGGAAGCTGGATCTTGTTGGTTCTCTGGCACGGCTTGCTCTGAAGTTTTTGCGCCGAAGAGCACAGGTCGCTACGCTATCTGCCGGATCACGTTAACCATCTCAACGGCGGTCAAGAGCGCCTCGTAGCCCTTATTGGCGTCCTTCGCTCCCGCCCGTTCCATTGCCTGCTGCACATTGTCGGTCGTCAACACGCCGAAGCTGATGGGAATCTTGTAAGTCCGAACCGCGTCACCGATGCCGCGCGTGACGGCGTCGCAAACATAGTCGAAATGCGGCGTATCGCCCCGGATGACCGCGCCCAAACAAACCAGCGCGTCGTACTGGCCGCTGGCGGCCATCTTTTCCGCGATCAGCGGAATTTCAAACGCGCCGGGAACGTGGACAATGGTTGCGTTTTCGACATCGCCGCCATGACTCGTAATTCCGTCCAACGCGCCTTCGAGAAGCTTCTCCGTGATGAATTGGTTATAACGGCTCACCACGATGCCGATCTTGAGTCCCTGCGCGGTTTTCTCGCCTTCGATGGATCTTGCCATGGAGGATTGCGTTTTAAAATGAGTCTAGCGCTTGGCCGGTTTGGCTTCTAAGTTTGACAACAGATGGCCGAGCTTGGTCTGCTTGGTGCGCAAATAGTGAAGGTTGGATTCCCGTGGCGTCACTTCGAGCGGAACACGCTCGACGACTTTGACCCCATAAACTTCCAGACCGGCGATTTTCCGTGGGTTGTTCGTCAAAAGTGCGATTTTTGGCACGTTGAGGTCGCGCAATATCTGCGCTCCAATCGCGTAATCGCGCAGATCGTCTTTGAAACCTAGCTCGAGATTAGCTTCGACGGTATCCCGACCCTGATCTTGCAACGCATAGGCCTTAATTTTGTTGGTGAGTCCGATGCCGCGTCCTTCCTGGTGCATGTAGATGAGCACGCCGCGCCCCTGCTGGTCGATGCGGCGCAACGATTGGCGAATCTGATCACCGCAATCGCAGCGCTCGGAACCGAAGACATCGCCGGTGAGACATTCGGAATGCAAACGCACGAGCACGCTTCCCGGCGTGTCAATATCGCCCTTCACCAGCGCCATGTGCTCGGAGCCGTCGACGTCGTTTCGATAGACGATCGCCTTGTATTTGCCCCCGTGAATGGTCGGAAATTCTTGTTCAGCGACGCGTTTCACGAGGCTTTCGTTGCGCAACCGATACGCAATCAGGTTCGCCACCGTAATTATTTTTAGGCCGTGCTGCTGGGCGAAACGTTCGAGAACCGGCAGGCGCGCCACCGAACCGTCCTCTGCCAAAATCTGACAGATCACGCCGGCCGGTTTAAAACCCGCTAAGCGCGCCAAATCCACCGACGCGTCGGTGCGGCCCGAACGCGCCAGAACGCCGCCGCTGCGCGCCTGCAGCGGCTGCACGTGGCCGGGAATAACCAAGTCTTCGTGCTTGGTTTGATCGGCGATGGCCGACTGGATCGTGTGTGCCCGTCCCTGTGCGGAAACCCCATGCACGCCTTCCAAGGTGACCGAGAAAGACGCGCCGCAAAGCAATCCGGCCAAACGGCTGTTCGCTTCCGGGATCATCGGAATACTGAGCTCTCGTATCCGTTCGTCGGTGAGCGTCACGTAGGGGATACCGCGACCATGATGCAGCATGTAGTTGATGCTCTCGGCACTGACTTTTTCCGCCGCGAGACAGAAAAAGCCATCGCTGTCCGGCGAATCCTCGTCGACCAAGATAACGATCCGGCCCTTACGGATCTCTTCGATTCCTTCTTCGATGCTGGAAATTGGCATGTTTGAGGAGGTCAAAGCATCTACAAACAAAAAAACTTGGAATTCTTATCGGCGCTTTTCCAGGAAGCTATGGACATATTTGCCGATCAGATCGGTTTCGATGTTGACTTTATCACCAACCCTACGGACGCGCAAATTAGTGTGCTGCAAAGTAAATGGGATGATCGCCACAGAAAAGCGCTCCCGCGCGCACTGATTGACCGTGAGACTAACGCCGTCGAGAGCGACGGAGCCTTTTGATACCAGGAAAGGAGCTAGACGAGCCGGCGCTCGAAAAGTATAGATCTTAAACTCACCTTCTTTTTCGATGCCGGCTATGGAACCAATACCATCGACATGACCCGTGACAAGATGGCCGCCAAGACGGTCTTGCAAACGCATCGGCTGCTCGAGATTGACCAAGCTACCGATAACCAGAGTTTCCAAACTGGTCCGTCTTAGCGTTTCCGGTGACACATCCACCGTAAATGCGTTTTTGCTTTTTTTGACCACAGTCAAACAGGCGCCATTCACCGCAATGCTGGCGCCGAGCGCCATCGCGCGAACCGCCAGCTGGGTTTTCACCGTCATTACGGCCGAGCCTTTGTGGAAACGCAGCGCGGCGATTTTGCCGACATCTTCGATCAGACCGGTAAACATGGGATCGTTCTCAAGTTTGCCCTCGCGTAAAACTTACGCGCCGTCACGGTCAACTACAGATATCCGATCACTATGAGATCGCCGCGCGACTTGTTTATCGCGAGCTTTTTGACACCGATGGCTTCGCTCACCTGACGAATGCCCAAGCCGTCGATCATCCCCCTTCCATCGCCGCCGAGAATTTTCGGCGCGTAAAAGAAAATAATTTTATCGACGATTTTTTCTTTCAGGGCCGAGGCGGCGACCGCCGCGCCGCCTTCGATCAAGACGCTGACGATCCCAGAGCTAGCCAGCTTCATGAGCAGCGGCGCCCAGGCGATCCTATTGCGGCGCATCGGCAAGCGCCACACTTGCACCCCTAGCCCTTGAAGCGCGCGAACCTTGGTCGCGGGCGCCAAGGCCGTGGTTGCGACGATGGTCTTTAGCGGATCGCGCTGGTGCAGCACTTTAGCCGCGAGAGATATTCGCAGTCGGCTGTCAAGAATCACGCGCCACGGATTTCGGCCGCGGGGAATCCGGCAGGTCAACTGCGGATCGTCGGCGCGTAAAGTCCCCATGCCGACGAGAACGGCGTCCACTTGGTTGCGTAGCTGATGAACCGAATGGCGCGAAGCGGCGTTGGTAATCCAACGCGCATCACCGCCGGCGGCGGCAATTTTACCATCTAAACTGGCGGCAAGCTTCAGCGTCACGAACGGCATACGCCGAGTAATAAACTTGGCGAACGCCTCGATCAGGGCGCGGCACTCTGTTTCTTGAATACCGACTCGCACCCCGATCCCGGCGCGCTTGAGCTGGCGAAATCCTCTCCCCGCGACGAGCGGATTGGGGTCGCGCGTGCCGGCTACCACCTCTTTGATTCCGGCGCCTATCAACGCGCGGGTGCAGGGCGGCGTGCGGCCTTGATGGCTGCACGGCTCCAACGTGATGTAGAGTGTCGCGCCTCTGGCTTTAGCACCAGCGCGCTTGAGCGCGGCGATTTCGGCATGATCGCCGCCGGCAAGCCTGTGATAACCGCTACCGACGACTTTACCGTTACGTACGAGTACCGCACCGACAATCGGATTGGGACTGGTTCTTCCGGCCGCCTTTTGCGCCAGCCGGCGCGCCATTCGGAGATAGGATTGGTCTTCGGCGCTCCAGGTAGAATCGGCCAACGATTCTATTCCTTTCTTTGTCGAGTCGCGGCTGTTGTGGCCAGCGGGATGCCCTTGCGCTCTTTGAGCAGCTCTTCCAATTCCACCATAAACTCGCTGATATCTTTGAATGAGCGATACACTGACGCGAAGCGCACATAGGCCACGGGGTCGGTATCGTGCAGCTCGCGCATGAGCGCCTCACCGATGACCGAACTGGCGATCTCTTTGTCGCCGCGCTCCTGAATGGCCCGCTCGATGCGATCGGCAATCGCTTCGATGGTGTCGATGCTGACCGGCCGTTTTTCGCATGCGCGCTTGAGGCCGTTGATAATCTTCAGCCGATCGTAGCTTTCGCGACGGCCGTCTTTCTTGACCACCAGCGGCATCATCTCTTCGACCCGCTCGTAGGTCGTGAAGCGCCGACTACAGCGCTCGCATTCGCGCCGGCGCCGAATCATGTTGCTGTCCTTGCTTAAGCGCGAATCGATGACGCGATTCTCAGTTTCGTGGCAGAAGGGACATTTCATGGTTTAAACATTCGAGGTTGGAGGATCGAGGATGGAAGATCGAAAGTCTTAATTCGCCATCCTCAATCTTCGATCCTCCATCCTCGACCTTCTATCCCCAATCTTCCATCCTTGGTCCTCTCTCGCTAACCCTTTCCCAGCCGGTGCGGATAGACCGGAAACTTTTTACAGAGCTCGCCCACTTCATCCGCGACGGCGCGCAGCGCGCCGTCATCGTTCACCTGGCGCAGAGCGCGTGAAATAAAATCGGCGATGCGCTCCATCTCCTTTTCTTTCATGCCACGGGTGGTCACAGCCGGCGTGCCGATACGGACGCCGCTGGTCACGAACGGCGAACGTGTGTCGAAGGGCACGCTATTCCTATTGACTGTAATGCGCGCCTTATCCAAGGTTTCCTGCGCCACCTTGCCGGTGAGCTCGGACTTGCGCAGGTCGACGAGCATCAAATGATTGTCGGTGCCTTCGGAGGTCAAGCGAAAGCCGCTGCTCATTAACGCCTGCGCCAGGGTTTGAGCATTCTTAACGATCTGTCGCTGGTAGATTTTGAACTGCGGACTCAAAGCTTCTTTCAGCGCGACCGCTTTGGCGGCGATCACGTGCATCAGCGGTCCACCCTGCATGCCGGGAAATACTTTGCTGTCGACGGTTTTGGCATGCTCGGCTTTGCAGAGCACGAGGCCGCCGCGCGGACCGCGCAGCGTCTTGTGCGTCGTGGTGGTAACAAAATCAGCGTAAGGTACCGGGCTCGGGTGGAGGCCCGCCGCCACGAGACCGGCGATATGCGCCATATCGACCATCAGGTAGGCGCCGATTTCATCGGCGATCTTGCGAAATCTGGGGTAATCGATAATCCGCGGGTAAGCGCTGGCGCCGGCGACGATCAGCTTGGGGCGGTGTTCTTTCGCCAGGCGTTCAACTTCATCGTAGTCAATCGTTTCGGTTTTTTCGCATACACCGTAGGGAATGACTTTGTAAATGAATCCGGAAAAGTTGACCGGGCTGCCCATCGAGAGATGGCCGCCATGGGCGAGGTTCATGCCGAGATAGGTATCGCCCGGTTTGAGCACCGAGAGATAGATCGCCATGTTCGCCTGTGAACCGGAATGGGGCTGCACGTTGGCATGGTCGGCACCGAAAAGCTCTTTCGCCCGCTCAATCGCCAGGGACTCGACCTCATCGACAAACTCACAGCCGCCGTAGTAGCGTTTGCCCGGATATCCTTCCGCGTATTTGTTGGTCATCACGCAGCCTTGCGCTTCCAACACGGCCTCGCTGACGACATTTTCCGACGCGATCAGCTCGAGATTTCCCTCCAACCTTTGGGTTTCTTTCTCAATCGCCGCGAACACGTCCGCATCGGTTTGTTCAAGAAATGACATGGGCTTCCCTTCTGTCATTTAGTTCTTCGTATGATCAAAAAGGTTGATTGTAAGGTCCTTCTCGATTTGGCTGATTTTATCGATGCGCCGCTGATGACGTCCACCGGCGAACGGCGTCGCGAGCCAGATTTCGACAATTTGCTGCGCTACCCGTTTCTCGGTCTTCGCACCGCTCAGCACTAAAATATTGGCGTCATTATGCTCACGGCTCGAACGTGCCGCCTCTATATCCTGCACCAACGCGGCGCGGACGCCGGGAAATTTGTTGGCAAGGATCGACATGCCGATCCCGCTCGTGCATATCAGAACGCCACGATCCGTTTCGCCTGTGGATACACGTCGGGACACTTCCCGGCCGAAGTCCGGATAATCCACCGATTCCCGCCCTTGAGTACCGCAGTCATTCACCTCGATCCCCTTGGACTTGAGATAACCGACCAAAAAATCCTTGAGTTCCACACCGCCATGGTCGCAGCCGAATGCGATCATAACTTTTTGCCTCACTCGCCAATTAGATCTTCATCGGAAATCTTCGGATATAAAGAAAATCGCAGCGGCGAGGACGCATAGCTCCCACTCGCCCTGCGATTTCCATTACCTCTTGGAATTGCGATTAGAGTGATCAACCCGCTCGTCTCAAGGCGGGCTTCCTGGGAATTCTAGCGATGGGATTCGATGTAGGTGATGACATCCTGTACGGTCTTGATCTTTTCCGCGTCCTCGTCGGAAATTTCCATCTCATACTCTTCTTCCAGTGCCATCACCAACTCAACGATATCCAGAGAGTCCGCCCCCAAATCTTCTATGAAGGAGGCTTCCGGGGTTACTTCTTCTGCGCTAACCCCAAGTTGTTCGCACACGATTTCTTTTACTCTCGCCTGAACAGATGCCGCCATCTTGACTCACCTCCAGCTACTAAGCCTTTACATGTAGAGCCCACCATTAATACTGAACTCTTGCCCGGTAATATACCCGGCGCCCGGCCCCGCGAGGAATACAACCATTTCAGCAACTTCGTCGCAAGTGCCGAGCCGGCCAAGCGGAATTGCGTTGATAAACTCCTGGCGCAGTTTTTCCGGCAGCCGCGCCGTCATATCGGTTTCGATAAACCCGGGAGCGACGGCATTCACTGTCACGCCTCTCGACGCCACTTCTCGTGCGATCGCTTTGGTAAACCCGACGATTCCCGCCTTCGATGCGGCGTAAAGCGATTGTCCGGCGTTGCCGGTCTGCCCCACCACCGAGGACAGATTAATGATCCTGCCGTAACGCTGGCGGATCATATAGCGAGACACGACCTTGGTGCAGAGAACCGTGCCTTTGAGATTGGTCCCAATCACTTGGTCCCAATCCGCCGGCTTGGTGCGCATCAAGAGATTATCGACGGTTACACCGGCATTGTTGACGACAATATCAACTTTTTCGTGGCCGTCAACGATTTTCTTTACCGCCTGTTCAATTTGCCCCTCATCAGCGATATCGAAGGGGCACAGCTCGCCTTGCCCGCCCTGCGCGCGAATGGCACTCAATGATTCTTCGGCAGCTGTTTGATTATCCCGGTAGTTGACAACTACGAGCGCGCCGGCATGACTTAGCGCGATTGCGATGGCCCTGCCGATGCCTCGGCTGGCGCCGGTGACCAAGGCAATTTGCCCGTTCAGAGTCATCGATCAGGTCACGCGGCCGCGAGGCGCGGAAGATCTTGAGGAGCTTCGAAATTATCTGCATCGAGAGCCGGCAAGATACGTTTGATCAGGCCCTTGAGGACTTTGCCGGGACCGACCTCGACAACCCGCCTGCAGCCCAACTCGGCAAGCTTCTTAACCGACTCCTCCCAGCGCACCGGTTGCACGGCCTGTTCACTGAGCAGCGACTTGACACGGTCCGCGTCAAGATTGACCTCAGCTTCTACATTGGTCACCACGCCGATGCGAAACGGATGGATGGTCACCGGGCTCAATACCTGCTGCAGTCCATCCGCGGCGGGTTTCATAAGCTGGCAGTGAAAAGGCGCACTGACGGGCAATTCTAAGACTCGTTTTGCGCCTCGCTCCTTGGCCAAAGCCATGGCGCGCGCCACGGCGTTCTTGGTGCCGGCGATGACAACCTGGCCGCCGCCGTTATAATTGGCCGGTGAAACAATTTCGCCTTGACCGGCATCCGAGCAGAGCGACTGTACCTGATCCATTGCCAAACCCATGAGCACGGCCATCGCCCCTTCGCCAGCAGGAACGGCCTGTTGCATCAAGCGGCCGCGCTCGCGCACGACTCTCACCGCATCTGCAAACTGCAACGCCCCGACAGCAACCAGGGCGCTGTACTCGCCCAAGCTATGACCCGCGACCACTGCGGCGCGCAGCGCTGTTTCTGTTTGCAGCACGCGCAACGCCGCCACCGCCGCCGTAAGGATCGCCGGCTGAGTATTTTCGGTAAGCTTCAGTTCCGCTTCGGGCCCGTCAAAGCATAACCGTCTCAGCGCGAAACCGAGAGCATCTTCCGCCTCGGTGAAAACTTGTTGGGCGACGGCAAACTGAGCGCACAGCTCTTTTCCCATGCCGACGTACTGCGATCCCTGGCCAGGAAAAACAAACGCGGTATCGCTACTCACCACTCCCTCTCAGCTTGTCGGTCTGCGTAGATGCCTCGTTCTTTTCGCCCAGGGATTCGATTTTCGACTTGAAGCGCTGCCACAGTTTTCGCGGCAGTCCTTCCTTCTTATCGCCGGCCAAACCATCCGCCGCCAAGGCATCGGCAATATGACGATTCATATCCTGATTGACCGCGTCCCGAGCCGCTCGTATAGCGTTTTTAATGGCCAACGGACTCGAGCCCCCGTGTGCGATAATCGCCACGCCGTCCAAGCCGATCAACGGAGCGCCACCGTACTCGGCATAGTCCAGACGCCGGTAGGCGTCCGAGAGCGAATTGCGGCTGAGCAGGTAGCCCATGCGGCTGGAGAGATTTTTTTGAAATGCCTCTTTTAGAACTTCACCGGCGAAGCTCGCCACTCCTTCCATGGTTTTGAGCGCGATGTTGCCGGTAAATCCATCGCAGACGACGACATCGACTTTGCCGTTGAAGATATCCCCGCCTTCGACATAACCGATGAAATTGAGCGACGCCGCGGAGAGTTGCTCACTCACGGCTCTGGTCAACTCGTTGCCTTTGCCGTCTTCTTCGCCATTGCTCAATACGCCCACGCGCGGCTTGGCAACTTCCAAGATTCGCTCGGCGTAAATCGCGCCCATGAATGCGAACTGAACCAGGTTATGCGGTTTACAATCGACGTTGGCGCCGGCATCGACGATCACCGTTCCCTTACCGCGGCTCGGCACGACGACCAGTATAGCGGGCCGGGCAACCTGCGACAGCGTGCCCATTACGAACATGCCGAGCGCCATCATCGCACCGGAGTTCCCGGCGCTGACGACGGCGTCCACCTGGCCGCGCTTCATCATCTCGAAACCGACCTTGATCGAGGAATCTTTTTTGCGCAGCGCGACGCTCGGGGACTCGTGCATTGGCACGATCTGAGAGGCGTCGATAATGGCGAAATTCGCCGCGCCGCGATGCTTTTTGAGCTCCCGCCCGACGACGTCTTTCTGGCCGACGAGAATAATCTCGACGCCGAGATCTTGAGCGGCGAGCAGGGCGCCCTCGATCACTATCGCGGGGGCATGATCTCCGCCCATCGCATCGATGGCGATTTTCGGCATAAGTCGCGGCCGACCAGCGTTAGGTCTCTTGCACTTGAATTACCGCGCGGCCACGATAGAAACCGCAATGAGCGCAGGCACGGTGCGGCAAAACGGTCTCGCCGCAGTTGGCGCAGGTGCTCCATTGCGGCGTGGTTAAACCATCATGGGCGCGGCGTTGATTTTTGACTCTTTTTGAAGTCCTTCTCTTGGGTACCGGCATAGCTTTAGCCCTGTCTTTCTCCGCGTTTTTGCAGCGAACGTATAAAAGAATCGAACTTGAATTAACGGCCGACTTTGAGCGTTCGAAAAATCGCCATTCGCGGATCGCCGCCGCTCGGCGAACAGCCGCAGGACTCGGTGTTCAGGTTGGTCCCGCAACCGGCGCAAAGCCCGCGGCAATCGTCCGAGCAGCGCGGCGTTGTCGGCAACGCCAACAGGACCTGCTCGGCGATCAACGGCGTCAGATTGATCTCGTCGGTCGAATAATAACTCAAACCGAGCTCGTCGCGATGCAGCTCCTCGGCCCTGCGCTCCGATTTGGACGGATCAGGAGCTAACACAAAGTCGAATTCTTTGTCCAGCGTGTAATCGTAACCGTCCAAACAACGACCGCAACGACCCGTTATGCTGCCGCAAAACCTGCCGTTAAAAAAAATATCCTGACCGGACCGGTAATAAATCAGTTTGACGTCCAGATAAGATGGAAAACTAAAATCCCGGTGATTGCTCCGGCGGTAGATCTCGTTAAGCTCCTCAGTACTTTCGGAGAATTCGATCTCTTTGGGGGATTGAGGAACCTCGTCGATGGAGATTTTCATCGGCGCTAATGCGGGCCGTTCAGGTTTTAATGAATATAGACAATTCGGCCCTGTTGTCAAGCCAGACAGCATCGCCCAATCGCCAAAAAGATCATGATTTATTCGCCACTTCCAGACTAAACCCAGGGGCCATAGAATACCGCGAGGGTGGCCGGAGGCTTTGTCTCACCGCAGCGCTCAATGGCTTGTGTATCTTCAGGCTTTTTGTTAACCGTTCTTGTGTTTAACCTATGAAGTTTCCGCCTTCCCTGCAAAATCTTTGGCGCGGTAAACGCTTCAACTCGTTTAACCGTATATTGCGCGACACTTTCAATGCGCGCGTCTACAAGATCGGTCTGCGGCTGGATTTTACCTGTCCCAACCGTGACGGCACGGTGGCCGTCGGCGGCTGCATCTACTGCAATAACGCGAGCCACACGCCGCAAGACTACCGTCCTCGAACCTCGGTCACGACGCAGCTCGAGCAAGGCGCGATGGCGATCCAGAAGCGCCACAAAGCGGAAAAATTCATTGCCTATTTTCAAAGTTACACCAACACCTACGACTCGGTAGACAAACTGGAACAGCTCTACGGCGAGGCTTTGGCGTTTCCCGGAGTCGTTGGTCTCGCCATCGCTACCCGGCCGGACTGCTTGGCGGACGAAGTTCTCGATTTGATCAGCGATCTGTCCCACAAGACCTATCTTTGGCTCGAACTGGGGCTCGAGTCCATGCACGATCGCACCCTCGCCTGGGTTAACCGCGGCCATGGTTTGCGCGAATATATCGACGCGGTCGAGCGCGCCAAGAATCGGGGCTTGAGAATCTGCACGCATCTGATTGTTGGGTTTCCCGGTGAAAGCCGGGAAGATATTCTTGAAACACCCATGTTATTCAACCGGCTCGGCATCGACGGGGTCAAGCTGCACAATTTGCACGTGATCAAAAATACTGCGCTGGAAAAACTTTATCGCTCGGGCCAAGTAAAACTTTTCAGCCGGGATGAGTACGCCGACCTGGTCGTTGATTTTCTCGAATTGTTGGAGCCGAATATTATCGTGCACCGGCTCTGCGGCGAAACCCACCGCGCCATCACGGTGGCGCCGGATTGGTCGATCGACAAAATCGGCGTACACAACGCGATCTTCAAGGCTCTCGAGGGCCGTGATACTTGGCAGGGGGCAGAGTTTTTCCGGTGCGCAACGAAACAAGCGCAGCACAGATGATTTGCGGTTGGTCTCAAGGAGCAACACTTTGAACGGTCACATCGGTTTGATTCACGGGATCTTACCCGCGACGGTGGATCTCCACGTCACGATACCCGAGAGCCATCCGTCCGCGCGCAATCTGGGCGCCGAACGAGTCGGCTCCGGTACAATCGTCGATCCCGACGGCTACATAGTGACCGTCCATTATGTTACGGTCGGCGCCTCGTCGATCACCGTGACATTGCCGGATGGCGGGCAATATCCCGCGCAAGTGGCAGCCCAGGATCAGGAGACCGGGCTATCGCTGGTAAAAATTTCGGCGCGCGATTTGCCCTATCTAAAGCTAGCCGCGCCCGGCTCGGTGACGCTCGGTCAGGCGGTTGTCATGATCGCCAGCAGCGGCCAAACCGGGCGGCGCGTAAGCGGCGGTTATGTCTCGTCGCTGGAATCCTACGACGGCCAGTGGGAATACATGATCGACAAAACCATCCGTGTCACCACATTTAATCCCGGATTTGGCGGCGGCACGCTGGCCAATTTTCACGGCGAATTGGTCGGCGTCGTTTCCTTGAACCTAAATGAAGTGGGAAAGTTTTCCTTGGCCATTCCGATCGATTACTATCGGACCTACGAACGGGAGCTAAAACAGCACGGCCAAGTTCGCACTCGCCCGCGGCGGCCGTGGTTAGGAATCTATCCGGAAGCGATGGCTGGGCATGTGGTAGTCGGCGGCGTGGTGCCCAACGGACCGGCTGCGAAATTCGGATTACGCCAAGGCGACATCATCTTGACGGTGGAAAAAAAAGAGATCCGTTCGCGCCAGGAGCTTTACTTGGAAATGTGGAAAAAGCGTCCCGGAGAGCGGATTTCTTTTAAAATCCTACGCGATGATCAGTCGTTTGATCTCGATGTTGTCGGCGGCGACCGCGCCGACCGATACCGATCCTAGTCGTCGCCGCCAACCTTTTTGACTTCGCCTTTGCCGGTCACTTTGATGGCAATCGCCGGAGTGTACGCATCCGGTTCGTAATTGATCATTGCCTTGTCGGCTTCCTGCAGCTCTTTGATCTTTACGTTCGCTCCGCCCTTCTCGATTTTGGTCTTGTCATCGACGCCGACGACTTCTTCTCGGACTTTGCCTTTGCGCTCCATTTGAAATGTGATCGTCCGTTGGCCTACGGCGCTGATCACGCCTTCCACTTCGACGGCCTTGGTTTTGGCCGCTTTGGCCGAATCCGATTTTGCCGGCGCGGGCGCTGGAGCCGGTGCCGGCGCGGGCTTTGCCGGAGCCGCGGGAGCGGCCGGTTTCGGCGCGGGTTGCTCATCAACGGAGCTGCAAGCAATCGCCAGTACGGTTACCAGCGAGATACTGATCGGCCACGATGCAAGTGTCGTAAAACGGTTCATTCCCACTCCTCCTTGGATCTTACTGCGATAGATCGATGGTGTGCTGATGGTTATCGCCGTGAAAAATATTTTTCTCAGCTTAAACCATACTTTAGTTTAATTTGTCAAGGAAACTGCGCGACGCACGTTGAGAATATCACAGAAAAACACTACAACCATCCTCCCATGAAAGAGCCGTCACAGAACCTGACGAACGTCACTTCTTACCGGGTGATTTACGGCGACACCGATCAGATGGGGGTCGTCTACTACGCCAACTATTTACGCTGGTTCGAACGAGGGCGGTCGGAATTTCTTCGCCAGATCGGTCTGCCCTATTCGACCATCGAGCAACAGGGATATCAATTTCCCGTGGTCGAGGTGACATGTCGCTACACCAGCTCCGCGCGTTATGACGACGTCGTTCAAATCGAAACCGAGCTCACGGAACTTGGACGAGCGTCACTGTCCTTTACCTATGGAATCTCCCGCGAATCCGACAAGTGTTTGCTGGCTACCGGATCAACCAAACACGCCTGTCTGGATCAGCGCGCGCAGGTCACCCCAATACCGAAAATTCTCGAAGACGCCGTCAAAGCGGCCTCTCGTTAGTCTCGCCCGTCGTCTGTCCTCGGTCGGTTAGCGTTCGAATCGCGTCTTCGATTTCGCCGCGGACATCCGCGTCGCGCTCTGCTTCCAATCGGCAGCGCAATGCGGCGACAGCCAATGGCGAGCCGATCTGCCCCAGCGCCCAGGCCGCGTGTCCTCTCACAAGCGGCTCCACATCCTCGAGTGCAAGTCTTAAGGCGGGAATTGCTTCATGGCTCTTGGTATTTCCCAGGGCGACGGCGACGTTGCGCAAAAAACCGCGCCGCTTGGCGCGCAGAATCGGACTGCCGCGAAAACGCCGGCGGAACTCGGCTTCGGTTAGCGAGAGAAATGGAACCAAAGCCGGCGCACGCAGCCCGGGCCTCGGCATGAATGCCTGTTCGGCGCCGTCTCGGGCCTTAACGTTGTACGGACAAACCTCCTGACAGATATCGCAGCCGAAAATATGATGGCCCACCAACGGGCGCAGCTCGCGCGGCATCCAGCCTTTGAGCTCGATCGTCAAGTATGAAATGCAGCGCCGCGCGTCGAGCAAATAAGGCCCGACAAACGCTCCGGTGGGACACGCCTTGAGGCACAGCTCACATCCACCGCAGCGATCCCGCATCGGCCGATCATAGACGAGCGGTAAGTCGAGAAACAATTCTCCCAGAAAAAACCACGAGCCCTTCTTGGGAGAGATCAAGTGGGTGTTTTTGCCGACCCAGCCGAGCCCGGAGACACCGGCAAAATCTCTTTCCAACACCGGACCGGAGTCGACGAAAGCCTTCCCTTCGACCGATCCGCCGTGCAAGTCTTTTATGCGACCGAGCAGTAAGTCGAGCTTTCGCTTCATCAAGTCGTGATAGTCGTCGCCCCAGGCGTAGCGCGAAATCCAGCCTTTTGGCTCGCCGGGAGGTTCGGGACGGGCAAACGAGGTGTAGTAGTTCATGCCGACGGAGACAACCGAGACCGCCCAGGGAACGAGCGCTCGTGGATCGCGCCGAAGCAGCTCTGTCCGTTTCATGTAATCGAGCTCGCCGGCGAATCCCCGGCGCAGCCACTCGGCAAACGACTGCTCGTGGGGCGGCATCTTCACCGCCGATATACCGACGAGCTCAAATCCCAACAGTCGGGCCTCGTCTTTGATTTGCGACGAAACAGTCGCGTCGCTGCGCGCCGGTGTAAGGTTCATGGCCGAGTTGAACGCGGCGGGATTAAAAATTCTCTATGGTCGAATATGCGCGCGCCTTAACTTTGCGCCTCTGCGAGATCTCAATGAAAGGAGACGTTACTATCGGGATCGGATTCCTCGCCGTCAAGAAGCGGCCTGCGCCCAGCGAAACCGTCCTCGATGCGATGCCAAAAACCGACGTTGGGTTCGCCGATCTGCCAGCAAAGATAGACCACTTCGGCGCCGAACATGCATGGAAAGTCGACCAATCCCTGCTCGACTCCTTTGCACACGCAGCCATAAGCGTTGATCTCATCGACCCATCCTTTCACCTGTCCGATAAGCTTTGCGATCCCACTGTCTTCGCGCAGTTTTTCCATGAGATCCGGCGTCTCGGGATCGACCTGTCCCTTGCGAATGACCGTTTCACTGGTGCTCTTCAGACGCCGGATATTTTCGAGAATCTGCTCGACCAGCGGTCGCAGGGTCGGTAGCAACTCGTTCGCCTCGTTGACGGTAAAAAGACGCGGCAAATTCGTCGTGGCATCCATGAGCAAGATTTCTTACAACTTGGAATTGTCAGTCAGAACCATCGCCGCCACACAACGCGACTTCGCCCCTAGAGTTTCATGCCATCGCGAATTTGTCGCAGTAAAGCAATATTGTCCGAGTGCCCGGTCATGTGGGCGCTCACCGCGCCGCGGATCGGCCGCCCGAGCAAATAGAAATCGCCGAGAATATCGAGGATCTTATGCCGAGCAAATTCGTTCGGATAACGAAGATCGGTGTTGATAATCTTATCATCGCCGATGAGGATACAATTGTTGAGCTTGCCGCCGCCCGCCAAACCCATGGTCTGCAGCTTTTCAATATCGCGCAAGAAACCGAAGGTGCGCGCCGGCGCGATCTCCGTTTTGAAATGCTCCGGCCCTTCATAGCGGTAAAAATGTTCTTGCACTCCCACCGGTTCCGGATAGCGCAACACATAATGGACCGAAAAGCATTCGGCCGGCTCGATGCGGATCGACTCGCCTCCTTGGGCTTGCACAAGGTACGGCCGCTCGATCACGATCTCGAAGCACTCTTCATCAGCTTCCTTAATACCGGCTTCTTCGATCGCTTGGCAAAAGTCTAAGGCGGAACCATCCATGATCGGCAATTCGCCTTGAACTTTCGCCAGCAAATTGGTGATGCCGTAGCTGTGCAAAACAGCGAGAAAATGCTCGACGGTTCCGACGGCAAATCCCTTCGAGCGCAGCGAGGTCGCGTATCCCGTGGACCCGACATGATCGATATGCGCGCGTACGGTGACGTCGCCCGAGATTCCGGTGAAGAGAATCCCGCTATCGGGCGGCAACGGATGGAGAATCAATCCGGTTTTGACCCCGGAGTGAAGCCCTTGACCGGACAGCACGACGCTTTTTCGTAACGTCTTCTGTTTGAACGCTTGTGCAACAGTTCCCCGTTTCGTCGCCGCGGACGCCGATTTCACCGTTCTGGATTTTTTTCCCGCGCCGCCGGTTTTTTTTTGCGCCACGGCGGCCGGCGACTCTCCCAGGGCACGCTGCACCGTTAACAGAAGTCCGTCCAACGAAACCGGCTTTTCAATAAAGTCGAAGGCGCCGAACTTGGTCGCGGTCACCGCCGTGTGGATGTTGCCGTGCCCGGAAACCATCACGACATTGATTTCCGGCTCCTGACTTTTGATCTCCTTGAGTAAACCGATGCCGTCGACCTGGGGCATCCAGATATCGAGAAGAACCAGCTCGGGTCTTTCCGCTTTAATGATCGCCAGCACTCGCGTGCCGTCGGCGGTGTCCAGAACACGGTAGCCTTCGTCGCTCAAAACTTCGCGCACCGAGTCGCGCACGCCGTCTTCATCATCGACGACTAGGATTGTCTTTTGCACTGCCGGCGCTTGCACTGATCCTCCCGACTCCGCCTATGAATGTACCGCCCTTTTTGCAACTTCCGCCGCGCTTGCCTCGTCTACGACCGGCAACTCGATGGTAAACCGTGTTCCGCGCGGATCGTTGGACAAGGCGCGAATATAACCGCGATGATCCTCGATGATCTGACTCACGATGGTGAGCCCCAGGCCGGTGCCGTTCTCTTTGGTCGAGAAGTAGGGCTCGAAAATTTTCGTTCTGATCTCCGTTGCCAGGCCGCGCCCATTATCGGCAACTTCCAACGTCACCACGCCGCGCTCACGGTCATAGTGGGTCGCGAGCTTGATTTCGCCGTTGCCGTCCACGGCCGTTACGGCATTATCCAGCAAATTAATCAGCACGCGCTTGATTTGATCGCGGTCGAGCTCCAACGGCGGGATAACCCCGCCGCGGAACTGAAACTGAATGCCGTTATGACCCTCGGCAAAGAGAACCAGCGCGTCACTGACGATCTCATTCAAGTCTTGGGACATGAGCTTGGCCGAGGGCAAGCGCGCGAATTGGGAAAATTCGTTGACGAGATTTTTTAGCTCGTCCACCTGCTCGATGATCGTGGTCGTGCATTTGTCCAATACCTCGCCGTCGCCTTCGAGAATCTTGGCGTAGCGTTTACGCAGCCGCTCGGCGGATAATTGGATCGGCGTAAGCGGATTCTTGATCTCATGGGCGATGCGCCGGGCGACTTCGCGCCACGCTTCCATGCGCTGCACTCTTTGGATCTGCGTGATGTCTTCAAGAAAAATCATCACGCCCAAAATCGCGCCGTCGTCGTCGCGCAGCGTGGCCGCGCTCAACATCACCGTAAGCAAGCGCTCTTGGAGGGACAGCTTGATCTCCCGCTCGACGCTTTCGCGCCCCTCTACGCTGTCGACGATCTCACCGATTCCCCGCAGCGGTTCGGACCGAAAGATCTCCCGGTAATGTTTCCCCAGGGCGCGCTCGGCTTTGACCCCCAATATTTGTTCCGCGGCCTTGTTCCACGTCGTGATCATTCCGGCCGGGTCCACCGAAACCACTCCCGCGGCGATATTCGCCAACAGCGTTTGGACCACTTTACCGCGCCGTTCAAGCTCAAGCTTGATTTTCTTCAAATCGCCGGTCATTTGATTGAACGAATTCATCAGAACGCCGATCTCATCGTCCCCGCCCGCTTCAATCTTATAATCCCAATTGCCTTGGGCGACCTCGTGGGTTCCTTGCGCGAGTTTTTGGATCGGCACCGTGATGCTTTTAGACAAATAAATGCCGCACCAAGTTGCCGCGAAAATGATCACCAGAGTCATCAACAGCATGGTCAAAAGATAACTGTTTTTCACCGGCGTCTTGAGAAAGCTGAGATACTTGTATTGCTCATAGGACTGCGAGATCTGCAAAGCGCGTTTGGAAATGCTTTTCGGCACGTAGTAGTCGACCACCACCACGCCGAGGATTCGTCGATCGGCAGCGTAAATCGGCACGCCGCCGCGAATCACATCGGCGTCGCCGAAGATCTGTGTGCGGGTTACTTCCAGCCCGCGCAACGCGCGGTTTAGAAACTCAGGTTCCGGTTTGATGGTAACTCCGGTAGGAACGTGCTGATTGAAGGCAACGACGAAGGGCTGACCGTCGGGCGAAAACAGTTCCACCGTGCCGAGATTGTATTCACGCTGTTTGGTCTGGACGAACTCCTTTAATTGTGCGACGCGCTGGGGATCGAAAAGGCCGTCCTGGGTGATGCGTTGGCTCAGCTGGCGCGCGTAGAAAATCGCGTTGTTGGCGGAGTTCAGGTAATAGGTTTGGCCGATCTCCAAGCTGCCTTGAAGCGCGCTCTCGACCTTGGAATCGAACCACCGGTCGAACGACCGGGTCAAGAGCCCGCCGGCGATCGTGAACAGCAACACACTGGGCACCAAGGAAAGCGCGACAAAGGCCAGCACCAAGCGCCACTGCAAGCGGGAACCGAGAATACGCTGCTTGCGCTCGACGATGAGCTTGACCAAATTGCGAATCACCAGGAAGGCGAGCAACCCGAGCAGGATAATGTTGACGTTGATCAGCAGAAAGAAAACGATATTGCTGCCCAGCGCGTATTCCGGCGAGACGTCCGGCAGTTGCACTTCGAAGAAGATCAGCGCCGCGACCATGAGCGCGGTGACGAGGATCAAGATCCCCTCGCGCTTGCGGCGCTTGAGCTCCTCGAGTCTCAGGGCTTCCTCGACGGAGGGCGCGGGATTTATCGCTTCCATCAGCTAGACCTAACTACTAAGTGCCGAGAATTAAAGAAAAGTTTACCTTCTAAAGAAATAAAGGACAAGTGACACGACGACGCTTATGAGGATGCACGTTGCGAGCGGAAAATAGAAGGAGAAGCGCTCCCGCTCGATTGTGATGTCGCCGGGCAGATGGCCCAGCCAGGGCAACTTGCCGGCGAGCACGATGATCGCGCCGACGATTACCAGGACGATGCCCAGATAGATGAGCGTTTTTCCCAGTCCGAGCATGACTTATGAGCCGCTGGGGTTGGCCTCAACACGGCAAACTAAATGCGATCAAAAAAGACTCGGTTGCTTTTTTGAGCCGTTGACATCCGCATCCTTTAGCTTGCGCCCAAAGTGATCGTAGGCCAACGGCGTCGCCACGCGACCACGCGGCGTTCGTTGAATGAACCCGGCTTGGATCAAAAACGGCTCGTAGACATCCTCGATGGTGTCTTTCTCTTCGCCGATGGCTGCGGCCAGGGTATCGACGCCGACGGGCCCGCCGGAAAATTTATCGATCACCGCCAATAGTAACATCGTGTCCATCTTATCCAATCCCCGGCGATCGACTTCGAGCATCTTGAGGGCTTCTTCGGTCCACTTTTGCGTGATCGTCCCGTCGCCCTTAACTTGCGCGTAATCGCGCACGCGCCGCAGCAACCGGTTTGCGATTCGAGGCGTGCCGCGGGATCGGCAGGCAATTTCGGCAATCCCCTTATCTTCTTCCTTAACACCGAGAATCGCGGCGGAGCGCTTGAGAATCCGCGCCAGCGATTGAGGATCGTAAAAATCGAGACGAAAAATCTGGCCGAAGCGATCGCGCAGCGGCGAGGTCAATAACCCCGACCGAGTCGTCGCACCGATCAGGGTAAATTTTTTCAGCGGCAGTTTAATCGATCGCGCCGCCGGACCCTGCCCGACCATGAGATCTATTTGGTAATCCTCCATCGCCGGATAAAGGACTTCTTCCACCACATGAGTCAACCGGTGGATCTCATCGATGAATAGCACATCGCCTTCGTCTAGGTTGGTCAGCAGCGCGGCGAGATCACCCGCTCGCTCGATGATCGGTCCCGAAGTCGCCTTGATGTTCACGCCCATTTCGCGGGCGACGATATAAGCCAGAGAAGTCTTGCCCAGCCCGGGAGGTCCGTGAAACAGGATATGGTCCAAAACATCGCTGCGGCCGCGCGCTGCGACGATCGCCACCCGGAGATTTTCTTTAACCTGCTCCTGGCCGACGTATTCGTCAAAGCCGCGCGGACGCAAGTTGATTTCGAAGCTCAGGTCTTCGTCGGTATGGTTTTCCGTTAACATGGAAAGCGCTCAAATTCCGCGTCGCTTGCTTTAGAGACTTATGCGCTGCAAGGTTTCCTTGAGTAGACTCTCAAGCGAACGATCGCCGTTCTTCAGCACCTCGCGCACGGTTTTTTCCGCCTCTGGTTTCTTATAACCCAGATTGATCAACGCTGAAACCGCATCTTGCATGAGTTGATTGCGGTCGTCTCGTTTGGCGGCGTCGGTGCTGATCGGTGCAAGCGTGGCGAACTTATCTTTGAGCTCCACGATCATACGCTCGGCGAGTTTCTTGCCGACGCCGGGAATCGCCACGAGCCTGACTTGATCGCCCTCTTTTAACGCGCGGGATAAATCATCGGCGGGGATACCGGACAGAATGTTCAAGGCCAACTTGGGCCCTATCCCCGTAACGCCGTTAAGCAAAAGGAATACCTGTTTTTCACCAAGATCACGAAATCCGAAGAGTTGCAGCGCGTCTTCACGCAAGTGGGTGTGAATCTGCAACGTGATATCGGAGCCGATTTCCGGCAGCTGATAGAACACGTTAAAGGGAATAAAAACTTGATAGCCCACGCCGGCGACATCGACGACGATTTCGCCTGGTAGCTTCTGGGCCAGTCGCCCGTTGAGTTGAGCGATCACGATCGATTAGTTGAAGTCAGCAACGGCGCCTTTGCTTGTTCAACGCAGACTGCTACCGCGCGGACGCAGTGGCGTGAGATTCTCCGTTAAAGCTTGCGTGACTCGCGCTTGGAAAGTTTGTCGATTGAGGTGGCAGATCGCCGCGGCCAAAGCATCGGCGGCATCGACGGGCACTCGCCCGGCGACGCGCAGCAATGAAGCAATCATTATCTGCACCTGCTGCTTAGTCGCATGGCCGAAGCCGACCACGGCCGACTTGATCTCCACCGCGGTGTATTCGTGAACATCGATTCCATGCTCCGCCGCGGCCAACAGCGCCACGCCCCGCGCTTGTCCAAGCTTCAACGCGCTTTGAACGTTTTTCGAGAAAAACAGTTTCTCCAGGCTGATTCCGTCCGGCTGATATTCAAGTAGTACTTTGCCCAGACCACGATAAATCCGGCTTAAGCGAACGGCCTGTGGCTCGGCATTGGATGAATTGATCGTCCCGTGCCCCAAATGGCGCAGCGCGTTTCCCGTCGATTCGACGACGCCCCATCCCGTCGCCATCGTCCCAGGATCAATCCCGAGGATGATTCGAGTTTGCTCCTGATTCGTCGGCTGGGGCACCGCGCCTAACTCGCCTTCTCCATCATTTCGGTGGGAATATTGAAGTTCGCCGATACGCTCTGCACGTCGTCGTGATCTTCCAGTTCTTCGGTCAACCTGAGAATTTGCTCGACATGCTTGGCGTCGACGTTGACTGAGTTTTTCGGCACGAGCGTCACCTGAGCGCTGGAAACGGCGATTTTTTCGTGGTCCAATTTCTCTTTGACCTTTTCGAGTTCTTCCGGAGGCGTAACGATTTCAAAAATTTCGTCCTCGTCGCGCACGTCTTCCGCGCCGGCGTCGAGCACAAGGTCCATCAACCGTTCCTCGTCGACTTGCGATTTCTCGACGGCGAGCAACCCTTTTTTGTCGAACATCCAGGAGACGCATCCGGTCTCACCCAAATTGCCGCCATGCTTCGTAAACAGCCGGCGAATCTCGGACACGGTGCGATTTTTGTTATCGGTCAAGACCTGAGCGATGATCGCCGCGCCGCCGGGGCCATAGCCTTCGTATTGGATCTCTTCGTACGTAACCCCTTCGAGCTCCCCCGTGCCTTTCTTGATGGCCCGGTCGATATTTTCACTCGGCATGCTATTGCTTCGCGCCGTCAGTACCGCCGTCCTCAAACGCGGGTTGGCATTGATATCGCCGCCGCCTATGCGCGCGGCGACGGTGATCTCTTTGATCAGCTTGGTGAAGATCTTGCCACGTTTCGCGTCCTTGGCGGCTTTCTTATGCTTGATCGTGCTCCACTTCGAATGACCGGACATGGTTTGCGCCTTCCCTCTAAATTCGCTGGTAAGTTAACACAAACGCTACGGCGGGTAAACCGGCGCGCGAATCGGTACGGCGATAAGAATTCACGGAGAAAAACTACATTTTCTATCGGCACGTTGCTGTCCCATAAACGCATCCACCCGAGCACCGTCGATAATTTACCAAGCGAAGGAAATTGATTAATTGAAATACCCCGCAGCAAGCTGCGGGGTATCAGCGCCCGGCGATGAGATTGGTCTTAAAGGCGTCACCCCCGAACGTTTTTATCGGGGGTCCAGTTCCGATCTTGTCTGTGGTGAGCCCAGTCGAACCACCGCTTAAAACATGCGGGAATGACGGACTTCGGATCGGCAATTTACTTAACCCAGCAAGGTGCGGGGAATCGACCAACAGAGATTGAAATCCTGAATGCGCCTAAATTACTTTTTTCCGGCGGCGCTTTTCGCTATACTCCCGAAGGATGAATGTTTGGCGCTCGTCGGGTAGCTTCCGTATCTCTGCTCCCAGCCAGTTACGTGTTGCCGGCACATTTTTCATTTTGGCGACGGCGCTCGGTTGTTCCGTGCCACCGTCAAGGGTGCGCGTCCCGCCCGCAACGGAGAGTCGCGTGAGTCAAACCGGAATCGCCTCCTGGTACGGGCCCGGCTTTCACGGCAAGACCGCCGCCAACGGCGAGATTTACGATCAAAACGAACTCACCGCAGCGCATCAAACCTTGCCCCTCGGTACTCGGGTTATGATCACCAACCTGGAAAACGGCAGCGCGACCGAAGTAACGGTCAC